>WPCI01031527.1_pt1 | contig 21027 bp, 18 predicted proteins | sample 5399871 | NCBI WGS metagenome assembly WPCI01 (sample SAMN12869469, study PRJNA574797) | sludge metagenome | isolation source: wastewater treatment of pH7 | place: China:Beijing | collected 2019-05-20 | reverse complement strand
AAACTTAAAGACTATGGCTTCCTTAATTCGGCAAAAAAAGTTTCTGATTATATCACACGTTATGCTTCTCGTCCTGCTATTTCTGAAGAGCGTATTTTGAATCTAGATCCTTCTACTCATATGATTACTTGGATCTATGATCCTCATGAGGATGATCATAAATCAAATGATGATCCTTCATTTCTTGGTAGACAAACCATCACTGAACATGTCTTTAGGTTTATTGCCAAACTCATCGTTCACATTCCGGATGAAAACTTTCACACCATTCGCTATTTTGGTTTCTATGCAAATAAATCAAAGAAATCGGTGGTTGCTTTTAAAAAACTGCTTTCTGTTGCTACGATTAAACTCAAGCGCTCTCGCTCCAATTGGATACATATGCTAAAATCAATTTATAAGTATCATCCCATCTTATGTTCATGTGGTCACACTATGAAACTTAATCTAGATTATTCTTTACTAAGAGACCCCGGAGGTTAAACCTATGCCAAAATATTTTAATACCATCAAAATGAAGATCTCTGATCAAGAGAAAAAACAACGCTTAGAAGATTATCGCTATGCACTTGAAAACGGCTATTACTTTGGACCACCTGTTGATATCGATGATTTTATGAATAAAGATATTTTTGATGAATTCGTTCGTTTTAAATGTCTTAAATGTGGCTTCGAACATGATGAGGAATTTGATATCTTACTTGAAATGTGGGATGAATCTATGTCTGATTATCCAAAAATTCACTGTGAAAATTGTGGTAAAAAATCCTCTATACCACTTGATGTTTATCATAAACAAACCTTAAAGGTTCTTAAATAATTTTTTAAACCCATATATTACTTACCCACATAACTGTGGGATTTTTGTCTTTCTTATATTTTAGATTTGAAAATAGAATTTCCTATTAAGTAAAAAAAGTTCACTCGTTAGAATGAACTTTAAATATTTAATTAGATGGCACATTTTTCATAAACACAATCTGGATCACTACATTGGATACAACCTTGTTTTTTAATTAAAACACCGCCACATAATGGACATAATTCTTTTTCAATTTTTTCAGGTGTATATCCTGATTGTGAAACGCTTATATGTGTTACATACTCTTTTGCTTCATTTTTATTTTTATTAAACCATTTTTCTTCAACATGTAAATGAGGAGGTGTCGCTGGGTTTAAGTCTTTAGTGTCTTCATTAATGCCCGCTAAAATACCTATCTTAGCACAACGATCTCTAAACACGGTTGCACCTTTTAATCCTTTAGACCATGCAGTTGTGTATATATTAACGACATCATCCACAGTTGCACTATTCGGAAGATTAAACGTTGATGAAATGGCTGTATCTACATATTTTTGAATAGTTGATTGAACATTCGCACGATCTTCAAAATCAATATTTTGAGAAGTGATTAATGCCCATGCTGGTAAATCTTCAGGCTCTACTTGCATTGCTTTAGCAAGCGCAAGTGGAGTTTTTTCCCAAACAGTAATTGTCTTTTCTTCTTCAAACATACTCACAATACGTCTTGTATAATTGATCTGGAAAAATGGCTCAACACCGCCACTTACACCAAGAATATTAGAAATTGATCCTGTAGGAGCAATACTTAATAATCTTGAATTTCTCATTCCATATTGTTTAACTAATTCATCTGTATCTTTATCAATCGCTGTTTGATAAAAACTTGATTTAGATACTTTATCATAATCAAATCTTGGAAATACACCTTTATCTTTTGCGTTTAACGCACTAGCTTTAGTTGCTGTATTAATCATGCGTCTCATCAGTTTATCTAAAAAATCTAAAAATGGCTTTGACCCATAAGGTAATTTCATTGACAATGCTAAATCTGCAAGACCCATAACACCTAAACCGATCTCACGATATTCAGTGACATGTTTTCTTTGCTCAGGAAGTGCATGACGATCCCCAAGTAAAGTTAATAATTCATCTAATGCATAAATCATTTCTGAGGTAACAAAATCAAAGCGATCAAAATCATATGTTGCTTGATCAGTAAATGGTTGTTTAACAAATGCATTTAAATTAATACTTCCTAAATTACAAGAACCGTGTGCCATAAGTGGCTGTTCACCACATGGATTAGTAGCTGTAAATTTAACGTCATTATACTCACTTAAGAAATGATAATCATTCATATGGTCAATAAAGACAATACCAGGATCTCCCATCGTATGAGCCGCATAACCTACAAGCTTTAATAATGCTTTAGCGTTTACTTTTTTCTCAATAGACTCATATGGTGTTTCAAATTTCATAACCCAAGGCTTATCTTCTTTAGCAGCTTTCATGAAGTCATCTGTTAATGCTATAGAAATGTTTGCGCCATTAACTTTATTTAAATCTAATTTAGTTGTAATAAAGTCAATAATATCTGGATGGTCAATATTTAAAACTAACATCAATGCCCCACGTCTTGCATCTTGTTGTGTATTTAATGTAGTGTGTGAATATTTTTCCGCAAACACCATAACACCAGGTGTTGTATTACTGCTATTATTTACTTTAGCGCCTTTAGGACGAATATTTGATAAATTCATCCCTTGACCGCCACCATAACTATATGTTCTAGCTATTTGGTAGTCAACTTTATAAATACTTTCTAAACTATCTTGCGGGTCTTCTGTAACATAACAGTTAGAGCCTGTGATATTCCCATCTCTACCGATTGCATATAAATTACGTCCACCAAAAATAGCTTCTTTTTTTCTAAGTATTTTCTCTAAAGATGATCTTCCTAAACTTATTCTTTTTAAGAAAGTTTTTTTATCTTCACCTTTAATAAGATATTTTTGCAAAATCAAATCTTGTCTTTCATCATTGTCTGACCATGGGTTCTCACGATCATGTTTTTGTTTTTCTCGATATTTAATGTATGATCTAGCAGCTTCATACTGTTTTGACTGCATTAAAAAATCTTCTACATCATCTTGTATTTGCTCTATGTTGATGTCTTCGTCTTTCTTATACTTGTTTGTAATCTTCTCTGCTTGTTTTTGACAATCTACTAAAGTAAAGTTTGCGCCTACCCCTTTATAAGCCTTAAACATTGCTAAAGCAATTTTGTTAAAATCAAATAGTTCCTTCGATCCATTTCTTTTAACTACATACATACTTATACACCCCTTAATTTTCTATACTAGCATTGTATCACATATCAACCTAGTATTCTATGATTTTTTAATATGAAAATACTTTCATTTTAAAGCTTGAAATAAACTATCTTTTTGAAGGCAAATTGTATAACTTTTGAAACTTATTACATTCATTATAGACATATATCTTTTTAAGTTCAAAATATTTGCACCAATAATAAAAGCAATATCCAATTTAATCATTGAATATCACTTTTAATTTTTATTTAAATGTGTTTAATACTTCTTTATAAATCAAATCTAATAAAGCTTTTTCATCTAAATTAGTTTGTTCATTAATAAATTGAAATAAAAGTCCTGTTATAAGTGCTTGAATAACATATCCTCTCGTTGTGTTATACTCCACATTGATGTCTATCACTTTTTCTTTTGCACCTAAAGTGAATATTTCTAAAAATCTCTCTTCCATTTTATCTTTTATTACTTTTAATTTGTGATCAACAACTTTCTCATTCATTAAGTTAATATGCTTTTGTTGGCTAAATATTGTTTCAACCAAGTTTTTAGCATCTTTCATCGCATTTAATATACTTAAGATTTGTTCATAAAAAGCATCTTTAAATGATTGACTAACAATAGGTTTTAACAAATACTTCTCATATTCATTTAGCATATATAGATAAGTGTCACATATTAATTGGTCTTTATTTTTAAAATACTCATAGACTGTTGATTTTCCTATGTGTGCTTTTTTAGCAATTTCAGAAAGTGAAATTTGTGTCACATCAACGTTGCTTTTTATATACTCGATAACAACTTCGATGATTCTATCTTTCGTTTGCAAGATCACTTTCCTCCTTTAACATCTTTTTGCGATTAAACAATGCATAGATTGAAGGAATCACAACTAGCGTCAAGATTGTTGCATAAATAAGACCGCCAATAGCTGTTATTGCCATAGGTTGTAGCAACTCTGATCCTTCACCTACACCTAAAGCCATGACAAACAATGCTAATATTGTTGTAAGTGCAGTCATAAATATCGGTCTAATTCTCGTTTTACCAGCTTCTACGATCGCATCTTTAACACTTAAGCCTTTATCTCTTAGTTTGTTTGTATAATCAATTAAAACGATACCATTATTGACAACGACACCCACTAAGATAATAAGACCCATAATAGATACCATAGATAAATTCATATCTGTAATTAATAATGCAATGAGTCCTCCTGTAAAGGCTAATGGTATGGTCGCTAAAATAATTAATGGGTATAAAAGTGATTGGAACTGAATAGCCATAATCATGTAAACTAATAAGATTGCGACTAATCCAGCTAATGATAAATCTTGAACAGCTTGCATAATTTCTTCATTTTCACCAACAAACTCAATTTGATAACCACCGCCATATGCGTTAAAATCATTATCGATGTATTGATTAACAGCACTTATAGCTTCACCACTAATCACAGTAACATTATAGCCTTCTTCTATTTTAGCTGTAACTGTTAGATATCGATTAGATCCATCTGTATAGATTGTTTGAAACCCAGTAACTTTTTCTATTGCTGTAATGCTCTCTTCTTCATTACTTATATCAAATAATGGAGCTATGGCAAGTGATTCTAATGTTGGATTTACCATATCCATTGGATTCATGACGATTGTATTATTATCAACTCTTAAAAATGGATTTACAATAAACTGAATAGGTGTACCTTCTACATAACCAGGTAAGATGAAGTTGGGCACATAAATGCCGATGCCATTTGTTTCTCTATATTGATCGATTAATAATCTTGTATCATCATCAAATAGTTTAATGCCTCCTAAAAATGTTAAGTAATCACCAAATAAGTCTAGACTAAATCCTTCTAATGATTCACTTGGTATTTCTAATTCATAAGAAACACCTTCAATTTGAACAGTAAGTGTTTGGCTAGATGTTAAGCCTTCAAGATTGTCAAATAAATACGCGATATTATCTTCAACATCTTTCTGTGTGAGTCCTACTTTAATTGCTTGATTTTGATTAATAGTAATTTTGACATTATCAGCACCTTGACTAACACCATTGTCTATTTCAACTACATGATCAACATCGCTTAAGATTTCAGTTAAATCATTAGCGATTTCTTCTAATGTTAAAAGGTCATACCCACTAACTTTAATCGCAATCCCTTGATTACCCGTAAGTGCACCTGCAGAGTTCTGTGCTTGAATATTGATTTCTATTATATCTGCTTTGCTCATATTTTCAATACTATCAAAATTAAATGACTCAACTATGTCTAATATTATTTTTTCATTATCTACAGTAGACAACTTTCTTTGTTGATCAAGATTAATAGTGAACCTAATTCCTGTATTTGAACCAAACATACCCATCATACCCATGCCTGTACCACTGTTTCCAATATTAACAGCTATCGTATCAATATCTTCTAATTTTAATAACTCTTCTGTTAACGCATCTGCAAAATCTGCTTTACTTTCAAATGTTGTTAAAGATTGTGTTTCAATGGTTAAAGATATACTTCCTTCATCAGATTCAGGAAGTAAAATAAATCCTTTTTGGTAAACAAAGAAGAAAGAACCAATTAAAAGTAATAATACGATAGAGATTGTTAGCATTTTATGTTTAATTGTAAACAAAACAGAAGACTCATACCAAGTCTTAATTCTATGCATAGTCTTACTTTCTTTTACTACTTTTTTATCGTCTAGTATCTTAGCGCTTAAAGATGGCACTACTGATAAGGCTATTACTAAGCTTGCACCTAATGAAAACGCAATGGTTAACGCCATGGACATAAAAACATCACTAATAAGTCCTTCTACAAAGACAAGTGGTAAGAATACAGCTACAGTTGTCAGTGTTGAAGCTGTAATTGCTCCTGCAACTTGCTTAGCACCTTCAACAGCTGCTTCTTTCTTAGTTTTTCCTTCAGCAATCATTCGATATATATTTTCAATAACAACGACTGCGTTATCCACGAGCATTCCAATAGCTAACGCTAAACCACCCATAGAAACTAAGTTCAATGTCACATTTGAAAAATACATTAACATAAATGTAGCAATAACAGATATTGGTATTGCTAAACCAATAATCATTGTTGGTTTAATATCTTTTAGAAATACAAATAAGATCAAAATCGCTAAAATACCACCAATGATAATATTTTGAACAACTGAACTAATTGAAGTGTTTATGTACTCACCTTGATCAAGTAATACCATATATTCAGCATCTGGATTTTCCTCAATGATACGGTCCAGTGATGCTAAGATATTTTTAGTAACATCTGTTATACCGATGTCACTTTGTTTTTGGAATGAAATTTGAATACCTTGTTGACCATTTATTTTTGAATAACTTTGTTCAGACGCATCGATATATTTTATACCATCTGCTAGAGCTAAATTTGAAAGTCTTATTACTTCTGTACCATCATGTAAAATGGCTAGATTTTTAATTTCCTCTAATGTTTGTGGCTTATCACCAAGATATAGCATTCTAATTTCACCTTGATCAAGTGCCACACCAACAAGACCACCAACATTTTGTTCTTCTATAATAGTTAATACATCTGTTTGTGATAACCCATATGTATTCAATTGGTCATCATCTAATCTTACTTGAAGGACAACATCTGCAGAGCCAGAAATAGAGACATCAGCTACGCCTTGAATACGATTTAGATCAGTTAAAACTTCAGTTTGTATCCATTCAGTATTCCTAATGAGTATCTCTTCATCTGTGAGATTGTCATCATATGTCTTAAATAATGTGATTGTCATCACCGGCAACATATCTGGTGATATACGTAAGATACGGGTATTACCAACGTCTTCAGCAAAGACAATATTATTTAAATTCTCTCTCATTTCTATAACGACACTATCCATGTTCGTGCCATCTGCAAAAGTAATTATAGAAACTGCAAAGTTTTCGTAGCTCATTGATGAAACTTCTTCAAAATTTCCTATAGTAGCCACACTTGATTCTATCTTTTCTGTCACTTCTTTTTCTAAAGTTTCCGGATTTTCACCTGGATAAGTTGTTATTGTAACAACAAAAGGCAGTTCAATATCTGGAAATAGCGTCAGGGGTAGTCTAGTTAATGAATACGCCCCTAAGACGATAATAATTAAAACGCCCATTAAAACTGTTATTGGTTTTTTTACACTGTAATTGCTCATAAATTGCTCCTTATATAAATTGTCCGACCGACTGTTCGGTCGAGTCAAAAAAATTATATCAAAACTATATATAATATACAAGAAATTTGATTAATTCCACGAAATAACATAATTTACATTTGCCTTTATATTTTATCTAATTTCATGTAAACTCTTATTATGAGGTGGATTATATGAAATTTGAAGATTATATTAAACTATATTTTAAAAAACATCCAGTAACATTTGTATTGCTGTCATTAAACACAATTATGTTTTTTGTCGTTTTATTCAATGGTGGTTTTTCTCCTGAATCGCTTGCAAATAATGGAGGGTTAGTCCCAAGACTTGTAAGTGATCAAAATCAATATTATCGTTTATTAGTAGCTATGTTTTTACATGGGGGTTTATTCCACTTTTTGATGAACTCTTATTTCTTATATTATTTAGGTGGATTTACTGAGAAACTTTTAGGTAGTACAAGATACGCTATCATCTACATGCTTAGTGGTCTTGGATCATCTGTTGCTGTTTGGTTGTTTAGCGATCCAGATGTTGTTACTATTGGAGCGAGCGGTGCTCTTTATGGTATTATGGGTGGCTTATTGATTTTAACATTTTTAAAAGCAAACTGGTTTTCTCCTTATGGCATTAGATCAATTAGATCTATTTCCCTAATTAATATTATTCTTACTTTTGTTTTAGGTGGTGTCTTAAGTTTTTGGGGACATATAGGCGGATTGATTTCTGGGATAATTTTAACGTATTTACTTATACCTGATTACCCAAACAGTAAAGAGACCTATCAAAATCATACGCAACGTAATCCTTATTCTGATGATAGAATTATTATTGATATGGATGATGTTTCAGAAGATGACATATATACGAATTAAGTAAATAAAGTTCCTTTAGAATAGGTGGTGGCTAGTAAGAAACACCGCTTTAAAAAACATGGTGGTATGCCACCATCATTTGGACAGCTATTATTTACCACCATCTATTTTACATAATTTAAATAAAGAGCCGAAAGGCTCTTTACTTTTAATATAGTAAACAATTTTGATTAAATATATCCTTCTAAGCGTGTCAATAATTTGAGATATCCGCTCTTTAGATCAGATAAACTAAGTCCTGAATAACCAACAACCAAACGTATGCAACTATCTTTTTGACTCGGTAGATGTCTGAATTCAGATATGCTTTGAATGTAAATGTTATTATCTTTTAATTTAGTTAGAATTTCTGATTCATCTATTGATGATTTAAAAACGATTATAAAATGTAATCCTGATTCATAATTTTCAATCGTTATATTAGGATATGCTTTTGTAAGGTCTAATAACAACTCTAGCTTTTGTCGATATACTTTCATCATCTTATGAAGATGTCTAGAAAAATGTCCATAGTGCATGAACTTATATAAAATGTATTGTTCAAAATTTGGAACTGTACATCTATGATATGCTGATATATCTTTAAACCTATTTAACAAGTGTTTTGGTAATATCAAATAAGCAACTCTAAATGAAGGTGCAAGTGATTTTGTAAATGTATTCATATAAATAACTCTATCGAGTTGATCAATACCTCTGATTGCTTCTGCTGGTTTGCCTTGATATTTAAATTCACTATCGTAATCATCTTCAATGATGTATCTATCTTTTGATTGATATACCCAATTCAGTAGTTCTTTTCTTCTTTGAATGGTCATCATAACACCTGTTGGATATTGATGAGATGGAACAACATGGATAATATCTATATTTGATCGATATAACATCTCAACATTTAACCCCATCTCATCTATTTCGATGAGATGTGTTTTTATATCTAAAGATTTAAATAAATGATAAATGCTAGGATATGTAGGATCTTCAATACCATACGTTTTTTTTCTCCCTAAAATCTCTATTAATAAGTTAAGTAGTTGTGTACTACTAGAGCCTACAAATACTTGTCTAGGGTCAATGTCAATACCTCTATATATTTCTATATGTTTCGAGATTTCTTTTCTAAGTTCAAAAAGTCCCATAGGATCAATATCATTTAACATCTGTGTCTGATGTTCTGACAATACTTCTCTAGCTAATTTTGCCCATGTTTTTTGTGGGAAAAAATTAGTATCAACTTTACCTGTACTAAAATCATATACATATCTCTTTTTTTCTTCATGTGCTAAATCTTGTTTTTTCATAGCATAAGATGGTTTAAACATAACAACTTTTTTACTAACAAAATATCCCTTTTTCTCAACACTATAAACATACCCCTCATCTATTAGTTGAGCATATGCTTTTTCAACAGTTAAAGGACTTACATTAAAGTTTTCTGCAAGTCTTCTTTTAGAAGGCATTTTTTCATCTTCATTTAAAACATCTTTTTCAATAAGGTTTTTTAGATATTCAAAAACTTCTTCATATAAATAAACTCTTTTTGTTTTCATAAAAACCACCAATTCTGGTATGTTCTTTTTGATGTTATCTGGTTATTTAACTATACCAGTTTCTATTATATACTATTTTTGTAAATATAGATACGGAGGTATATAAAATGCAAAAAGAAAGATTAAGTTTAAACAAAGAACTTGCTCAAATGTTAAAAGGTGGCGTCATCATGGATGTATCAACTCCAGAACAAGCAAAAATTGCAGAAGCTGCAGGTGCGGTTGCTGTAATGGCGTTAGAAAGAATTCCAGCTGACATTAGAGCTGCAGGTGGGATTTCTAGAATGAGTGACCCAAAATTAATCAAAGATATTCAAAAAGCTGTTTCAATTCCTGTGATGGCGAAAGTTAGAATTGGTCATTTTGTAGAAGCTCAAATATTAGAAGCTTTAGAGATCGATTACATTGACGAATCAGAAGTATTATCACCAGCAGATGATTCATATCATATCAACAAGCAAACATTTAAAGCACCTTTCGTATGTGGCGCTAAAAATTTATCAGAAGCACTTAGAAGAATTTCTGAAGGTGCATCCATGATTAGAACAAAGGGAGAACCCGGGACAGGAGATGTCGTTCAAGCTGTCCGTCACATGCGATTAATTCAAAAAGAAATCAAAGAAATATCATCATTAAGAAAAGACGAGCTATATGTTTTACAAAAAACAATGGGTGTCTCTTTAGACTTACTTGAATATGTTCACGAGCATAAAAAACTACCTGTTGTTAATTTTGCTGCTGGAGGCATCGCAACACCAGCTGATGCAGCACTAATGATGCAGTTAGGTGCTGAAGGTGTATTTGTCGGCTCCGGTATCTTTAAATCAAATCAGCCAAAAAAACGAGCAGAAGCTATCGTAAAAGCTGTTACAAATTATAACAACCCCAAAATACTTGCTGAAATCTCTGAAGACTTAGGTGAAGCTATGGTTGGTATTAATGAAAATGAAATCAAATTAATCATGAGTCAAAGAGGTATCTAATGATTATAGGTATTTTAGCTTTACAAGGCGCTTTCATTGAACACAAATATAAATTAGATCAGCTAAATATCAAATCGTTTTACATCCGAAATTTAGACGACTTAATGAAAGATAAAGATGGCATAATCATTCCTGGTGGGGAATCTACCGCGATGTATAAATTACTTGTTGATTTACATATGGATGAACAACTGAAGATGCAAATCAATCATGGGTTACCAGTTTTTGGTACATGTGCAGGCCTTATCTTATTAGCCAAAAGAATTACAAATCAAGCGCACTCATTTCTAGATGTGATGGATATATCCGTTACAAGAAATGGTTATGGAAGACAACTTTCTAGCTTCATAACACAAGACTTGTTTAACAAAAAAAATATTCCCATGACATTCATTAGAGCTCCTTATATTGATTCTGTTGGTAAACATGTAACTGTCTTATCAATTGTTGATCAAAAGATCGTTGCAGCAAGACAAAATCATATACTTGTTACAGCTTTTCATCCTGAACTGACAGACAGTTTAACTGTACATGAGTATTTTCTATCCATGATTAAATCATATAAAAAGTGAAATTGTTTACAAAAACAACTTCACTTTTTTATTTTATTTAGATGATTCAATCATTAATTTAACAAGATTATTGGAAAACTCTGTTGGATCTTCAATAGGTAATCCTTCAATAAGTAACGCTTGATGATATAAAAGTGATGCATACTCATCAATTTTTGAACTGTCTTTTTCAAAAACACTTTGAACCGCTTTAAACAACTCATGGTCAGGATTGATCTCTAATATTCTTTCTGCTTTAACTTCTTGTTGATTAGGCATAGATTTTAAAATCTTTTCCATTTCTAAACTTAATCCTTCACCTGAAACTAAACAAACTGGAGAATCTTTCAATCTAGCCGTTAACTTGACATCTTTCACTTTATCTTTTAAAGACTTCTTGATAGATTTTAAAATATCTTTGTGTTCTTTTTCCTTAGCTTTTAAATCTTCTTTTTTAGTATCATCAACAAAATCAGCTTCACCTTGTTGTACAGATTTAAACGGTACATCCTCATAACTATTTAAAACTTGAATCATAAACTCATCTATTTCATCAGTAAATAGTAAGACTTCACTACCATTTTCTTTCATTACATCCATTTGTGGCAAGTTAAGAATACTTTGTTTTGATTTCCCTGTAGCATAGTATATAGCTTTTTGACTTTCAGGTTTTCTATCTAAGTACTCCTTAAATGTTACATAGTCATCTGATTGAGATGTTTTAAACATAACTAAATCTTTTAACATATCTTTATGGATGCCAAATTGATCGTATATTCCATATTTTAAATTATTCTTATAAGCGTCATAGAATTCAATATATAAGTCTCTTTCATTTTTTAACATTAATTCTAATTCACTCTTTATCTTTTTCTCTAAATGATTAGCGATCATTTTTACTTGTCTGTTTTGTTGTAGTAATTCTCTAGAAATATTTAGTGATAAATCTGCAGAATCTACTAAACCTTTAACAAACTTGAAATGATCAGGAATTAAATCTTTATTCTTGTCTTGAATAAATACACCTTTTGAATATAATTGTAATCCTTTTTCATATTTATCACTATAGAAGTCATATGCAGGTTTTTTAGGAATAAACAGCAATGCTGTGTAAGTGAGAAGTCCCTCAACTTTCGTATGAATAACTTTTAAAGGTTCATCAAAATCATTGAACTGATGTTTATAAAATGCATGCATTTCTTCATCTTTAATTTCTGATTTTTGACGTTTCCAAATTGGAATCATTTGATTTAATGTTTCTTTTTCTAACTTAGAATCCTTTTCTTCACTTTTTTCAACCATCATATGAATCGGATATCTTACATAGTCACTATATTTTTTAACAAGTGAACGAATGGTATATGTTTCAAGATATGTTGAATAATTTTCCTCATTTTCTTCATCATCTTTGTGTAAATGTAAAATAATTTTAGTTCCTATATCTTCTTTGTCGATTTCAGTAATTGTGTAAGATGACTCTCCAGTAGAAGTCCATTTATATCCAGTTGCTGCATAAGGGCTTTTTGTATAAACTTCGACTTTATCTGAAACCATAAAAGCTGAATAAAACCCAACACCAAACTGTCCAATAATATCTACATCTTCTTTTTCTAGTTTTTCTAAAAACTGTTTGGATCCACTTTGAGCTATGGTTCCTAAGTTCTCAATCAACTCTTCTTCTGTAAATCCAATACCATTATCTCTAATCGTTAGCGTTCTTTCCTCTTTGTTTGGTTCAATCCAAATTTCATACGTATCAGAATCTACTTTTTGATCTGTAAGTGATACATAATGTCTCTTATCAATCGCATCGCTAGCATTAGAAATAAGTTCTCTTAAAAATATTTCTTTTTGTGTGTAAATTGAATGTGTCATTAAATGCAATAACTTTTGTGACTCTGTTTTAAATTTTTTTGTCTTTGACATAATATCGCCTCCATTAAAAATTGTAGTTGATAAAGTAAGTGTTGTCAAGTCTTATGGTATGAAACACATAGATACTTTTATACAAAAAAACAATTAATTATCTTCAATTAATTGTCTGTGTATATACTCAATATTTTTAAATCTAAATAGTCTTCTTTTTATTAACTCTAGTATTCATATGATTTTTATAGATAAATATTCTTGAATATATGAACTCTGTAACAAAATTAATAATCATCGTTCCAATTAAAACAACATAATAGTTCATACCCAGTATCGTTAATTCTTCTCCCCACCATGTTGAAAGAGGTGTAAATATAAGATAAAAGATGGCTACCTTAATCATAGCAATCGGAACATTATTTGCTGATTTAAATGTAAATCTTCTGTTAACCGTAAAATTCCATAAAACTGATAAACTTAATGCCAATAACTAAGCAATAGCGTACGTAAGTTTAAAAATCTCATGCATCATCGTGAATGATAAAAGTTGAATAACTCCAGCTGATATAGAAAATAACGTGAATTTTCCAAATTGGATAAAATTCTCTTTTCTTGTCATCTTTTTAACGTAATAACTTCAATTTGTTCTTTTACATCTACTAAACTCTTTTTTTCTGATATATGAGCTAAGCTAGTATATGCAGCCTCTATTAAAGCTTCTTTAAGTGGTTTATTAAACTTAGCTGCTAAAAAACCGGCTAATAATGCATCACCAGCACCAACTGTATTTTTAACTTTAATATCTGGTACCATAATCTTATAAATGTCGTCTTTAGTGACATAAATACTTCCTGATTTACCAAGACTTACTAAAACTTCTTTTACACCTAGTGTAATAATCTTTAGTGATTCATCAATGATTTCTTGATCGTTATCTAAATTTTTGTTTGAATAGTTTTCCAACTCATACAAATTCGGTTTAATGAGATCAGGTGCTGCAGTTAATCCTTCTTTAAACCATTGTTTAGAAGTGTCTAAAGCAATCATTTTACAAAGTGGTTTGAGCTGATTAATTAAAACCTTATACACATCAATATTATAATTGATTGGTGCACTTCCTGAAATTATGATGACATCATTTGATTTTATGATTGATTTTAAATATCCGATAAGTTCTTCTAAATGAATGATATCCACGAATGGTCCTGGTTCATATATTTCATATCTTTGATCATGTTTCATATCATAAAGCTTTATATTTTCTCTTGTTTCTTGATTGATCTGAATAAGTTTAAAATCTATGTTTTGATCAGACAACTCTTTTTTAATAAACTTTCCATTAGGCCCACCAACAAATCCAGTAACAAACGTCTTCTCATTTAGTGATGTTAATACTTTAGATATATTAATACCTTTTCCTCCGGCTATTTTAGTTTTTTTTATGACTTTGGATTGAACACTTTTTTCTAACGATTCAATATCAATAAATGTATCAACAGCTGGATTTAATGTAATCGTGATAAACATATGACCACCTCTTTACTATATTATAATACTAAACTAAATATAATTGTACTTTTGTAACAAAAAAACACCTTAACCTAGATTAAAGTGTTAAACTGTATTATCCATGAAATCGTATTTAGTTTCAATAAATCTAAATATTCTAATAATGAAATAACTAATGAGCAAATAGAAAACAGCTGCTAAAAAGAATGGTGATATCGTGAAATCTCTAGAAACTATTTCTTTAACATTTCTCATTAAATCAGAAATCGCAATCACAGTAACTAAAGATGTATCTTTTATTAATGTTATCACTTCATTTGTTATTGTAGGCATTTCTTTTCTAATCGCTTGAGGCATAATAATATGTCTATATGTTAAATATCTGCTTGCTCCCATCATTTGTGCACTTTCTTCTTGATCCTTTGGTAGTGATTCTATACCAGCTCTTAATATTTCAGTAAAATATGCAGCATAATTTAAACTAAATGCAATATATGCAACCATCATGCGATCAACAGAAATTCCGAATGCCGGTAAGCCAAACATAAAAAAGAAAAGTTGTAACATCAGTGGTGTTCCTCTAAAGAACCAAGTATAAAATGAAATGAACTTCTTATATAAGACATTTAAGCGATATGTCATCGCTAATATAATACTTATAGGAAAAGAGAAAGCGAGTGTCACAAAAAATATTTTTAATGAGACACTTGCTCCATTTCCTAAGTATTTTATTGATTCAACTAAATATTCCATTATGTCAGGAAAATATCCTCATCAAACCATTTTTCTGATATGCTAGCTGCAGTACCATCATCAATCATTTCATTTAAAATCGCATTAATTTCATCTCTTAATGCTCCAGCTTCTAATCTAAAGCCTATACCATACTCTTCTTCACCAAAGTTCTCTTCTAATGCTTTATATTGACCTTCATTTTGAGACATGATATATCTTCCCATAATCTCATCAATGACTACAGCATCGACTGTTCCGTTTTGTAACTCAAGCAATGCACTATTATATGTATCAAATTTAACCAGTTCTCCTAATTGATCAACAATATCACTTGCATTTACTGCATCTTCTGCTGCACTAGATATTTGAACACCTAATTTTAAACCTGCTAAATCACTAATACTCGTAATCATTGAGTTTTGTCGAACCATAACCATTTGTGTGTTTGCTAAATACGGATTAGAAAAAGCCATTTCTTCTAATCTTGATTCAGTTATAGTAAGACCATTCCAAATCATATCAATTGTGCCAGCATTCAATTCTAAAACTTTTGCATCCCAATCAATTGGTTGAAATCTAACTTCAATACCTAATCTTTCACCAACTTCTTTAGCTAAATCTACATCAAAGCCTACAAGGTTACCTTGATTATCTCTAAATCCCATAGGTGCAAATGTGTCATCTAAACCAACAATCATGTATCCCCTGTCTTCAATATCCTCTAAGGATTGTGGCAAGTTATTGTTTCCACATGCCGTAAGACCTAATACCCCTAAAATAGCAATTCCGATTAATAATATTTTTTTCATTTTCTTCACCTCTGCTTACTATTATAGTTTAACACTTCATCATAGTAAAGCACTAAATTTATGAAAACGTTTTACAAATAAAAAAGCGCTGATTGCGCTTGTATGATAAACATTTATAATTAGACTTATTTATTCTGTTTCTTACTAAATACCGTATGGTATCCCTCAGCACCATAAGTCAAAGACTTAGCGACCCTTGAGATTGTTGCTGTAGATGCTTTTGTTTCTTTGACAATGTCTTGATAAGAATGTTTATCTTCTAACATTTGTGCTACCTTTAATCTTTGTGCCATATCAAAAATTTCCTTAACTGTACACAAATCCTCAAAAAAACGATAACACTCATTAACGTCATCTAGTGTTAATATGGTTTTAAATAACTCTTCAATATCTTTATTAGCAAATTTAGATTTATATTTCATATGTAGCACCTCTTTGCTTTATTATAACATGAATTATAAAGAAAAAACCTCTAATTAAAGAGGCCTTTGATCTTAAATGAATTCTACATCTATATTGCCTTTAAATGCTTTTGAATATGGACAAAAGTTTTTAGCTAGTTCGATATATTTATGTTGAACTTCTTCTTCAACACCTGAAATTCTTGCTTCAACTACAAGTTTGAACTTAAAGCCTTCATTTTCAATCATCAAAAGTTTTGTTTCAGCTTTAACATATAAATCATTATAACTCACTTGATTATTTTGTAATAAGTACTCTAGTGAACTAGAAAAACATGCACTATATCCGACTGAAAATAACTCTTCAGGATTTGTGTCATCTAGACCAACTCCACCCATTTCTTTAGGCTTAGCCAATTTATATTCAATACCACTATGTGTGTCTTTTATATGACCATTTCTTCCACCATATGTGGTAGCTTTTCTGGATAAAATTTCTTTCATGATTATCATCTCCTTATGCATATATTATAGCATGCTCATAAAAACGATTCTACAGAAGTGCTGTATTAGAGTATAATGATACTATAGAAAGGACGTATCGATATGAGACAGTTTAAAATCGGGATAAGAGACTTAGTTTCTTTTTTATATGCTAGCGGAGATTTGTCCAGTGAAACTTTTCAAAATGTATCTGCCTTAGAAGGAACTAAAGCACATCAGTATGTCCAAGATCGGTATATTTCTGATGACTTGTCCGAAGTATCTATACATTATTTATATGAAACTGATGATTTCTTATTGTTTTTAAATGGTAGAGTCGATGGCATTCTAAAAAGAAATGATATTTATTTAATAGATGAAATCAAATCAACTAGAAAAAATATCTTTGATGAAACATTCACATATAATAAAGAGCACTTATCACAGCTTAAATTTTATGCTTATATGTATTTAAAAAACAATTCTTTAGACTTCATCAATGGTCAAATCACATATATTCAAATTAGCGATTATCAAATAAGAACATTTACCTTTGATTTTTACCTTCGAGATTTAGAAGTTTTTGTGAAACATGCGCTTGATGAATATATCGAATGGTTAAACATACTAGAGGCACATCAAGAACAAAAATTAGAGACAATAAAAAATTTGACCTTTCCATTTAGTAGCTACAGACGAGGCCAAAGAGAGATGATGGCAGCAGTCTATCAAACAGTTAAGGATCAAGACATCTTATATGCAATAGCACCAACGGGTATCGGAAAAACATTAGCTTCTATATTTTCTTCTCTTAAAGCTATTGATAATGATAGACAAAAGATATTTTATACAACTGCTAAAACACAAGGGAAAGTGATTGCACTTGAAGCTTTAAAAATGTTAGAAAAAAATGGATTAAGCATTAAAGTCTTAGAAATCACAGCAAAAGATGCTACTTGTTTTTTAGAAAAAAGAAATTGCGATCCTAATGTGTGTCCATTTGCAAAAGGATTTTTTGATCGTTTAAAGGATGCTACTATAGATATATTTTCTAATGAATCTATTTTAGATAGACTCACGATAGAATCTTATGCAAAAAAACATGAAATATGTCCGTTTGAATATAGCTTGTATGTTTCATATTTTGTCGATGTCATCATTTGTGATTATAACTATGTCTTCGATCCTAGAGTACATTTAGTAAGATACTTTGATGAGTCAAACTATCAACCTATACTTCTTATCGATGAAGCACATAATATGGTTTCTAGATCTAGAGAGATGTATAGTGCACGTGTATTAAAATCAGATTTAATTAAGTTGCGTCGTTTAACAAATAAAATGAAACCTTCAATAAAAAGTCATATTAGAAAAGTTTTAACTGCTATTATGACATATGAAGATCGATTAACTTATGCTTATTTTTTATCTGATCACGACATCGATGAACAGGTCTATCATACGATAGAGAACTTACTTACTAAAACAGAAAACCTACTTAAAGAGAATCCAAAGACTCCTTTAAAATCATCTATACTAGATTTATACTTTCAATTTTTAGCATTTGTTAGAATCTATGATTATTATGACAAAAGTTATGTGACTAATATATATAAAGATTCAGATGATGATATCATCATTGAATTAAGATGTTTAGATGCCTCTAAATATATCTTAGATACATTAGAAAACAAAACATATGGCTCAACTTTTTTTAGCGCAACCTTACATCCCATTGAATACTATAAAAAGTTAATCAGTCAGGATGTAGGAGAAACTTTAAAAATCAAGTCCCCTTTCCCACAAGAAAACCTTTCATTAATTTTATATAATCAAGTTTCTACAAGATATAAAGATAGAGAACGTTCAATCGATGAAGTCATAAACGTTATCTCAACAGTTTGTGAAGCTAAAACAGGCAACTATATTGCTTTTTTTCCATCTTATCAATATTTAAATCAGGTTTTCGATAAACTAGATACTCAAAACATAGATGTCATCCTCCAAGAAAGAGAAATGAGTCACAATCAAAGAACCACTACATTAGATAGTTTTAAGCAATCAACTAATCGTTCTAGGTTAGGATTGTTTGTTATGGGAGGGATGTTTTCTGAAGGCATCGATTATTTAGGTGATATGTTATCAGGTGTCATCATTGTTGGTGTTGGCTTACCCATGATAAATGAGTTAAACAATCAACTCAAAGACTATTATGAAGATAAATTTAATAAAGGATTTGATTATGCTTATCAGTACCCTGGAATGAATAAAGTCATTCAGGCTGTCGGACGAGTCATTAGGTCACAGACGGATCGAGGCGTCGCCATTTTAATTGATGATCGTTTTGATACTTCATATTACAGAAAACTATTTCCAATAGAGTGGAAAGCCTATGAACGTGTCCAATCACAAAAAAAATTAAAGGAAACGTTGTCTACTTTTTGGAATAAAAAATGATATGATAAGTTCCAAAAGAAATGATTTCCTCTAGAAGTAAATATATGTATCATGATACAATAACATTAGATATGATAAAGAGGTTTACAATGAAACTAAAAAGTCCATCTTTACAAAAACACTTCGATCTTAAAGGTAAAATCGAAGTCATCTCAAGATCGAAAATAGAATCAAAAGAAGATTTGGGTTTGTTATATTCTCCAGGTGTCAGTGAGCCCTGTTTAGAAATTGAAAAAGATAAATCTTTAGCTTACACTTATACAAGAAAACATAATCTTATCGCAGTCATATCAGATGGTTCTGCAGTTCTAGGTTTAGGTAATATAGGCCCTGAGGCTGCAATGCCTGTGATGGAAGGTAAAGCGATTTTATTTAAACGATTTGCCGATGTGGATGCTTTTCCAATCGTTTTAGACACACAAGATACTGAAGAAATCATTGAAACAATCGTCCGCATATCAAAAAGTTTTGGTGGTATTAATTTAGAAGATATATCAGCTCCAAGATGTTTCGAAATAGAAAAGAGACTAAAAGAGCTATTAGATATACCTGTATTTCATGATGACCAACATGGTACAGCCATTGTTTTAGCTGCTGCGCTAGTGAATAGTTTAAAACTTTCAAACAAAAAGATGTCTAACGTTAAGATTGTCATAAATGGTGCTGGAGCAGCTGGAATTACTATTACAAAGTTTTTAATTGAGATTGGTGCTAAACATATTATTGTTTGTGATAAAAATGGTATTTTATCATCCTTAGATAAGACGTTACCACCACATCATCAAGACATAGCTAGACTCACAAACCCTAATCATTTGACAGGAAGCTTAGAAGATGCCATCAAAAATAGCGATGTGTTTATTGGTGTCTCTGCTCCTCATATTGTTTCTAAAGACATGATAAAATCCATGAATAAAAACCCCCTCGTCTTTCCAATGGCTAATCCAGTTGGTGAAATATCATATAACGATGCCATAGAAGCTGGCGCACTTGTCGTTGGCACGGGTAGTTCTAATTATCCCAACCAAATAAATAATCTTCTAGCTTTCCCAGGTGTATTTAGAGGTGTGCTAGACTATAGAAAAAAACAGATTACAACAGAAATGATGATTCAAGCAGCCTATCACATTGCTCATTGTATTTCTGATGATGAGCTTCGATACGATTATATCCTACCAAGTCCTTTAGATCCAAAGGTACATAAAGCAGTTAGTCAAGCAATGAATTTAGAGAACAAAAGTAATTAAAAAATTACTCCTTTAAAACGATACCTTACCCAAATAAGTAAGTTCGTTTAGGCGTGTTCCAACCTTTAAACCCTGTCCCTAAGGCATCAGGCTTACATTTTCTAATTATATTTAATGAGGCATTTAAATCAGCGTTGATGTATATGCCTTTTTTACTTTCATAAAGTCCTCTATTGATTCTTTTACCAGCATACGCTTTTTGATCAAACTGATCTTGATCGATAAAAGAT
>WPCI01405169.1_pt1 | contig 21036 bp, 23 predicted proteins | sample 5399871 | NCBI WGS metagenome assembly WPCI01 (sample SAMN12869469, study PRJNA574797) | sludge metagenome | isolation source: wastewater treatment of pH7 | place: China:Beijing | collected 2019-05-20 | reverse complement strand
TTTTTCTCGGGCTTCTATTTTACTTGGGTCTTCTTGTTGGTTGAAAAATTCAGATCTTGTTGTACTATTACTAATCGTTGAACCTACATTTATTGTTTGTGATGTGCTATCGCTTGATTCTCTTTCCATTCGTAATTTTGGGCATTGTTAATAATAGATATAATAGCACAGGTAGAAGTATGTAAAAAGTTTACTACTATAAAATTATACTAATATTTAGTAAAATATACCCTACTAGGCCGAGGTGGTGAAACTGGCAGACACGTATGCCTTAGGAGCATATGGGGTAAAACCCTTGGAGGTTCGAGTCCTCTCCTCGGCATTTCTCTTTGTTTTTAAAAGGAAAAAGCACCAATTAAGGTTGAAAGAGATATAAAAATGTATACTTGTATACATATATCTCACCTCTTTTGGTGCATTTCTAATTAGAAAAAGATTAAACTTTCCATACCTCAAAACCGGTATCTAGTACTTGATATAGAAAGTTCGCAAAGAGATTTATTTCTTCATCCATTGGAGGAGGAAGAAAGATGCCGGCCTGAGGAGTAGTCATAAGAATAATTGAAGAATTTAGAGACTTTGCAACACTTAGCGCTCTTCTAATCTCAAGACTACTTATTCCACAGGAAGGAAAATACAACCTTAAAGTAATTTCATCTTCAGGGAAAGTATCTCGAAAAGTGAGAAATCCCTTATAGATATACCTTGCTAATCTATCTACTGAACTTTTTGAGGTAAGAACAAATTCTAACGGTGAAAATATTTCAAAAGCAATACCATGTGGCATTTCTAAGATAACAGCTCCACCATTTCTTACCTTCTTCAAACCCCAGGTAATAGTCTCACTGATAGTGAGAGCATTTGGGTGATCATCTAAAAAATATGTTTCAACATAGGGCGGAAGAATATCCTTAAAAATTGTACATTTAGCCATTTCAAACTCCTTTTCTAATTTTTAAACAGCGAGAATAGATATCGAAATATCATATTACTATAGTATTATACCATTGCAAAAGGAAAAAGCACCAGTAATGTGAAATATATTGTTCTGTATAAAACAGGATATATGTCACCACTTGGTGCTTGCTATTCTTACTCTTGAACTAAGGTAAAAGGAAGATATCTGGAGAATGTCCAATTCCGATTGAGATATAAAATCACATTCTGAAAGCATATATCAGAGATTTTCGTTCTTGATCGAAATTCTTTCAAGGTATAGCCCACGGCGCCTCCGTAATCCTTCCAGACACGAAATCTGTACTGCATATACTTTCCTAGTAGGATTGCAATTTGGGAAACTTGATCATCTTGATTAGGAATTTCCCCTTCAAATGCAATCTCCTTGCATGCGTTCTCAATCCTATTATAAAAACTCTTCTCTGCCTTAGTACATCTGATTTTGTTCATTTCTATCTCCTTTAAGATTTGTTTTTTCCCTATTGAAAGGGATACTTAATACAAAACAGATATATATTAAATATCCCAATCAATAAGAAATGGAGAAGAAATGTTTTATTAAAGAGCAGTAAGAATAATATAGAAACAGATAATTAAATATACTGATTTTTCTATATCTACATACATTATACCAGAATTCAACCGTTCAGACAATACTATGGGCTGTTGCCTGAGGGGATATCTATGATAGAATGATGCCTATGCTGAAAAATATTACAAGACCATTTCAAAATGTTCTCCTTGAGCGAAAACTTTGTGTTGGCTGTACAGGACATTTAACCAAAGCAAAAAAAATTGGAAATCTCTCGGAAAATAGAATTATGGTCGAGTGTAAATGTAAAAGAAGGTATGTCTATGAGAAAGAATTAGCTGCATTTAAAAGAGCGACATTCGCTGAAGAGCAACAAATACTAAGTATGATTGCAAAAGGCCAGATAAAGTAATCTTCACAAAGCCCTTTAATTATAGTAGAATCTCTCAGTTATGCCGCTATCGTCTAGGGGTTTAGGACAACAGGTTTTCATCCTGTAAACCGGGGTTCGATTCCCCGTAGCGGTACCACTTCATCATCAATTGACAAAGCTTATCCATTCTAATAAACTGGATATTAGTATATTAATCAACTATTTTAAATTCCAAATCATATGTATGATTCAGAGCCAGAAGTATTAACTCAAACTGAGAAGATTTCATCTGTAATTGGGTCTGTTGGGAAATTCATTCTTTCTTTTCTTGAGACTGTTGTTGTTGCACTTGTGATATCCGTTGTCCTTTACCTCTTCATTATGACTCCCCATGAAGTTGTGGGGAATTCTATGCACCCTACATACAAAAATGGGGAAATGCTAATGGCAAATAAAGTTCTTTACAAGATTAAAGATCCAACTCGAGGTGATGTAATAATTTTCAAATATTCCGATACTCAAGATTTCATCAAAAGAATTATTGGACTACCGGGAGAAACTGTCATGCTTAAAGATGGTAAGCTCTATATAAATGGGAACCTTTTGGATGAATCTAAATACCTTAATTCAAGTATATATACTAACGGCGGAGATTACCTTAAGGAGGGTGAAACTATTACAGTTCCCCAAGGAAGATATTTTGTCTGTGGTGATAACAGACCACACAGTTCGGACTCAAGAATGTTTGGCCCTATTGATGGTAAGGACATAAAAGGTAAAGCTTGGATTGTATATTTCCCATTTGATCAATTTAGATTGGTTAAGCACGAAAATTACTCAGGTGTATAGATTTCTTGTGTGAAACATGTTAACCTTAAGATATGAAAATTTTTGTAATTGCAAATCAAAAAGGTGGCGTTGGTAAAACTACGACTGTTATGAATCTTGGGGCTGCCCTAGCAAAGAGAAGAAAGAAAGTGCTTTTAATAGATTTGGACCCTCAAGCCAACCTATCCTCAGGTATAGGTTTTACACAACAGTTTGACAAACAAAGCTGGGCCTCTACTGATAAAGCTCCATACAAAAATATCTATGATGTTTTAGTTTCAGATGACTCCATATCCTCAGCTTTTGTTGCAACTTCAACCCCAAATCTCTTTCTTGTACCCTCCCACCTTTCTCTTGCCGGTGCTGAGATTGAAATGGTTAATATGATTTCTAGAGAGACATTACTTAAGAAAAAAATTGAAGACATTAAAGAGGATTATGACTATATTTTAATAGATTGTCCCCCTTCTTTAGGATTGTTAACAATAAATGCACTTTCCGCTGCACAGAAATTAATAATTCCAATACAATGTGAATACTTCGCATTGGAAGGATTAGGACAATTGATTGAAACAACAAAATTAATAAAAGGAGTTAACCCTTCTTTAAAAATTGGGGGAGTAATACTTACTATGTTTGACAGCAGAACAAAACTTTCAGAGAGCGTGGTAAAAGATGTTAAGGATTTTTTTCAAGACATTGCTTTCAAATCAGTAGTTCCAAGAAATGTTCGACTTTCAGAATCTCCTTCTCATGGAAAAACAATTTTTCAATACGATGATAAATCAACAGGAGCTTTAGCTTATGCGAAGTTAGCTTCTGAATTTATTTCTAGATTTGATGATTAAATTTAATTTAAAACACTATGGAGACAGATAGATTAGGAAAAGGTTTAGCTGCATTAATAAGCTCAAATCAGGTTGATAACTCTAGTAGTTCTTTTGTCCCTGAATTTAGCATCGAATTAATAGAACCAAATCCCTATCAGCCTAGAATGCATATTGATCCCAATGAGTTGATTCAAATAGCGGACTCAATTAGGGAGCATGGCATAGTACAGCCCTTAATTATTACTCGAAAAAGAGATTCAGACAGATACTATTTAATCGCTGGAGAAAGAAGGCTTAGAGCCTCTCAGCTAGCAGGATTTAAGACTGTCCCCGTTGTAATTAAAGATAGTTCTCCTCAAGAGATGCTGGAATTAGCCATAATAGAGAACGTTCAGAGACAGGATTTAAACCCCATTGAGGAAGCATCTGCATATAAACAGATGCAAGATGAATTCGGTATGTCACATGATGAGATTGCAAAAAGGGTCGGATTTAACCGAGTAACAATAACAAACAAAATTAGGCTTCTGAATATCCCTGAACCTGTTAAAGAAGATATTTTAAATGGGAAATTAAGTGAAGGCCATGCGAGAGCATTGTTGGGAATAAAGGACAAAACTTCTTTGATTGCTGCAGCTGATTTAGTCGTTAAAAGAGGGATGAGTGTAAGAGAAGCAGAGGCTTTAGCAAGAAAAATCTCCTTTGGGAAGGGTTCTTCTACAAGAATCTGGAAAACTACTGATGAGGAAACCAACAAGTATTCTGACATGTTAAGTAGGAAACTTGGTTATACTGCACATATTACAAAAATGACAAAGGGAGGTAAGTTAGTAATTAGGTATAACAACATAGAGGAACTCAAAGATTTAATGGATAAATTACTGTAGGAACATAGCCTCAATTTCCCTTCTTCTTGAAGAAAGCAAACAACTCATAGTATAATCTCACTGTAGTCAAAAGTTCTTTTACAAGGAGAGTGAAAAATGTTTATGTTTATGCGAGATGAGTTAATAGATAGGATCTGTCGAGAAGTAGATCATGGACAATACCTACTTATCAACGATCTTTTTGATAGGTACTGGTGGGAGACCAGCCTAGCTGAACAAGGGTTATTGGAATTAAAGAAAATACTCACATCAGCAAGAAACCATTCAATCTTAGGCATTGAAGAGCCTTTCCGTTCAATGGTAGATCTAGGAAAAATGTTAAATTTTTTAAATAGAACCTTACACGATGAAGGAGATGAAACTTTTCAATGGTCAGTCTATGATTTTAAGAATTGGTTTCAATCAATTAGTATAAGAGCCATATTTGACGCAATTGTTCGCTGTGTAGAAGACCCGCAAGAGAAAGAAAAACTTAATGTCTTCTTTGAAAAGTGGAAAGCCACTTCTACCTAGCCCAAAACAGACCAATGGTTGAGATTTCAATCATACAAAACCGTTGGTCTGTTTAAATAACTAATAGGGGAAATTTCTCACAAAATGCAGTTAGGCAGTTACCTCTTGTCTTAGCTTTTCATAAAGCAATATTGCTGCAGTTGAACTCACATTCAAAGAGCCAATACCCTCTCTCATTGGAATAGATAAAGACCCGTCTACCCTCTCCATTATTCCTGTAGAAATTCCTACATCCTCAGCTCCCAAAACAAATGCAATTGGACCCCGGAGATTTTGTTCATAGTAAGTATTGCCCTCCATATGAATAGCATAAGTCTTAATATCATTTTCTTTTAAAACTTTTAGCGCAGAAAATAGATTCATTTCAACTAAGGGGACTCTCTCTGCCGCTCCCATAGATATTCTAATAGTCTCATCAGAAATTAAACTCTTTTCTTGGGGATTAACAATAATGCCATTTACTCCTACAGCAAAAGCTGTTCTCATTATTGCAGCAACATTTTGAGCATATTTCACATTATCTAGAATAAGAAAGAATGGTTGCTTTTTATCTTTATATATTGTGTCCAACAACTCTTCCAAATTCCAACTATTTTGAGAATACATTACACCAATAATGCTCTCTGAAGACGAAGACCTTAACCTTCTGTTAATTGCTTTTCTTGAAACTTTGATAATAGGTATTCTCTTTTGACCAGCCAACATGTAAATCTCTTTACTCTTCTCATCTTTAAAAGCACTTCCAACAGCATATATAGTCTCAAAATCCCTTCCCTCCTTAAGAAGCTCTAAGAGTGCATTTTTACTTTCTATCTGTATGAATTTGGATTTAGCCATAGATATATGACTATTCTACCACATCAACGAGGAATCTACCCCTTTTGAAGCCGCTCATTCTTCTAAATTTCACAACACCAGCGGTCTTAGCATGAATAGAATAATTCTTACTCATGTAAGTATTATTCCCAGGATGGTAAACAGAGCCATTCTGCCTAAGAATAATATTTCCAGCTTTTACTTCTTCTCCAGCATATTTCTTTACTCCCAACCTCTTACCCGCAACATTGCCATGATTCGATGTTGTACTTCCTGCTGCTACATGTGACATTTCATCAACTTTTCAATTTATATAATAATACTAGGATCTTTCCAGTATAAAAATGTTCCTGGTAATAATACTATTTTTTCTTGACCACTTCAAGTCCCTATTTTTTAAATAATCTCCATTCTTTACTATCCATCTTTTGTTTACTAATTCCCTAATCCCAAAAGTTTTCCACCCTTTTTGAGTTTTGTATGAAGGAATAATTAATATTACCTTTATATATCTTTTTTCAATCTTATTATCAATTAAATCAAATAGCTTGAAGTACAGATTCTTCACATCCCCAAGTAATTCAGAAGCTTTTTGTTCTGACAATAGGGCTGTTTGAGGAGGCCCCATATAAGGTTCACACACTATTGCAGTAATATCAGTATTTTTGAGTTTTTTAATCACTTCCTTGTTTGCCTTTGTAACATCAAATCTAAAACTTTCATACAGTGCATCTGGTGCAAAGCCTTCTTTACTTAACCACTCAATATTAGAAGATGTTGTATTTACTGCAACAGGATTTACATCAGAAGCCAAGGTATTGAAACCCAAAATAACAGCTTCCATTGGGATTGTTCCTGAACCACAAAATGGATCCCAAAGAATTCCAGAATTTTGGGCTGTGAAATTAACCATCATCCTTGCAAGTTTAGGTGGTAATGTACCCATTTGTATATCAGTATTAGGTTTATACATATCTCTTTGAACAAAACCCTCCAAATCTTGAACCTTTAGTGTCTTACCGTATTTTTCAGTTTCAAAGTTTCTTAAAATATCAAGTTCAAAGCCTTTCTCTATTATTTGATTGTTAATTACCTGTGCAGAATTAAGAGAATTGTCTTTTCCCTTGGGGATGATAAATCTTGATGATATTGCGTCACTCCTTAACGTTCTTTTAATAGAGTTTGCAAGCTTTTTTATAAATACCGATTCGTTTTTCAGACTATCTCCAAGAATACTAATCCCAAAAATAATCTTGTTTCCCTGAATAGATTCAGATCTATATGAAAAATTATCAATATCTTCAATAATGTATCCTACTCTTTTACATCCACCCAATCTTTGAAAAACATTGATTACAAAATTCTCATCAATTTTTTCATTTTTTACAAGAAAAATAGTAGTACCAAATCTTGTGATAATATCTTTTGAAATATTAAAAGATTCAAGAACAGCTATTAATTCAACATATGATAAATCTGGGAATGCTCCCGCTTCAAAGAAAAATTGTTTGGACATGTTTTTAAAGGCTCTTAACTATTACTTTCGTAATACTCTCTCTAAATCCGTAATTTCTTCTGTGTCTAGACTTTGCACTATATGTAAAACCTTCAACCTTTGGACCTTTTTTCTGAGATGATATTTCTAACTTTACTGATGCATCCTTAACATATGGTTTGCCAATTTTTACATCTTTACCATCTGATAACAAGAGGACTTCCTTTATCTCTAATTTGTCTCCCTTCTTTCCTTCTAGCTTTTTTACTTCATACTCTTTTCCTTCGTATACCTTTATCTGAGCACCAGATATTGAGATAACTGCAAATTTCTCGTCAACTGCAACTTGTTTTTTAACAGCAACCTTCTTTTTTGCAGTAGAAACTTTTGTGGTTTTTGTAGTCTTTGTTTTTGTTACTTTTTTGTCTGCCATAGGTATGGATTTTATGTTATTACTCAAAAAAAGTCAATAAAAAGATTAGATCTGTTGCTTTCTTGTAACATTTTTCTCCCAAGGTTTCTTCTAATCCTCATATATATCAATAATATCAGCCTTTTTTGTCCTAATTTTTTGTGAATTTTTTAAGCTAATATTATGCACTAACCCTAAACACATTAAAGTTACTATGGTAATTGTTCCCCCTGCACTCATTAAAGGCAAAGGAATTCCTGTTGCAGGAATACTCCCAGTATTTGTGCCAATATTAATAAATACTTCAAAAAGAATCTTTATTCCAACCCCCATACAGATCATTGAATTCAGTGTGTCCTCTTTACAATCTAATGCAGTAACAAAGCAATACACAATTATTGAACCGTATAAAGACATTAGAAACAAACTTCCAACTAATCCAAATTCTTCTGCATATGAAGCAAAGATAAAGTCAGTACGAAACTCTGGAAGAAAATTTCTTTTACTCTGAGTACCATTTCCGAACCCCTTTCCCCAAAATTTTCCTGAACCAATAGCTATTTTGGATTGGGTGACATTAAATACATAATCAGAAGATGTCTCTTCTGGATTGATAAAAGCAATGATTCTTACCTTCTGATAATCTTTTAAAATATGTTCCCATGTAATAGTAGACAAAGTCCCCAGGAGAATTCCAAGAATCAAAGATATTAAGATAATTACTTTCCAATTCCTCTTAACATAAAAGCCAAAAATGGAAAAAACGATAGCTGGAATTAATAATAGAAACCAAAGATTATTGCTTGTAATTGAAGGAATTAGGAAAGCACCAACTGTACAAAGAATAATTGAAATAATAACTCCATTTCTAAGAGGCTCATTTAATCCCATAAATATTAATACAAACCATATGCCAAGCATAAGAAGCATCATACTTCCGCTAGGCTGAAGATAAGTTAATAGTACTAAGGGAATCAGCAGAAGAAGAGACGCGATTAAAAGGAACCATTCACTGTACTTTTTTCTGAATGAAAAAATTGCTGACGTAAGAATAATCACAACTAATTTTGCCAATTCTGACGGCTGTAATTGGAAGCCACCAATCACCAACCATCTCTTAACACCTTTAATTAGGGGACCAAAAAATAGAGTGGCCACTAGAAGACCCACAGTCCCTAAGTAAATAATTAAGGATAACTGCCAATGCTTTAAATAAGAAATATCAAAATAGCTTAACAGGAAAAACAGTATTAAACCTACAAATATAAACAGTAATTGCTTGCTTAAAATTTCAGTATCTTCAAATCCTCCTGATGATTTTATAAGGGTTGAATAAAGAGTAATTAAGCCAACTGTTATGAGAAGAAAAAGTGGTATTAAAAGTGAAAAAGAAAAATATTTCTTTGTTCCAAAGACTTTCTTTTGGATATTCATAATCTGTTAAATCAAATCTCACTTTTACCTGTTTCGCATAAATGCAGGGACATCTAAGGGATCATCTGCCTGAACTTCTGTAGATGTAGATACTTTTGGAGAAGTTGGTACTTCTTCATCCTCAATTATATCTTCCTCTTTTTCATCATCAAAAGAATCCAATGTTTCATCAGAAGATTCGTTATTTTCAAATCCAAATGTTCTTATGGTTGAAACTGGTGTGCTTGGTGTTTGATCCTTTTGTTGTTGTCTATATATTTGTTTACTTTCATCAAAACCAGTTGCCACGATAGTAATTATCAATTCTTCTCCCGCATTTGGATCAATTTGAGCTCCAAACTTAATGTTTGCTGATGGATCAACTGCTTCTTTTATTAAATCAGAAACTTGACTCACTTCAGTTAGTGTTAAATCTGAAGCTACAATGTTGTAAAGAACTCCAGTAGCTCCTTCAATAGACATATCTAAAAGAGGACTCGAAGTCGCAGCTCTAGCGGCCTCCTCCGCCCTATTCTCTCCCGAGGCTCTACCAATCCCCATAAGTGCAGTTCCCGCGTCTTTCATAACTGTTTTTGCATCATTAAAGTCTGCATTCACATATCCTGTTTCACTAATTAAACTTGAAATGCTTTTAACTCCTTCGGCCAAAACAGAATCAACTTTTTTCATAGCATCAATAAACGAGAGTTTTTCACTTTCATTAACAATTTCTAAAAGTCTTTGGTTTGGAACAACGATTAAAGTATCAACCTTGTCCCTTAGGTTGGCAATACCCTCTTCTGCGATATCTTTTCTTTTTTGACCTTCGAAATCAAACGGTTTAGTAACGACAGCAACAGTTAATGCTCCCATGTTTCTAGCAACTCCAGCTACAATTGGTGCAGCACCTGTACCAGTTCCCCCTCCCATACCAGCTGTAACAAAAACCATATTTGCACCTTCAAGCATTTCTTGAATTTGATCTAGACTTTCCTCTGCTGCCTGAGCACCCAATTCGGCATTTCCTCCAACTCCTAAACCCCTTGTAAGTTCTTCGCCTAATTGAAGAGTTATTGGCGCTTGTGAAAGTTTTAAAGACTGAGCATCCGTATTAAATGCCATAAAATCTACACCCTGAATATCATAATCAGTAATCATGGTGTTAATAGCATTACATCCACCACCTCCGACACCGATTACCTTAATTTTGGCTACTGGGTCAACGCTTGTTGATACTAACATAAAGTCCCTCGTTTATTAAATTATTTATGGCAGTAAAGATTTAAACCATTCACCTATTTTACCAAAAAAATTCTTAACATCAACCTTACCCTTTTCCCCTGTTGTACTTATCTCCCCCTCATCATCCATTGCGTGTTTTATCAATCCCTGTACACATGAGTATGAAGGATCTGAAATCTCCTCAGTCATTCCAGTCAATCCAGAAGGATAGCCTACCCTAGCGGCAACACCTACCAACGACTGTGTAAATTTTGTTATATCTCTTAACAGGCTTGTACCACCAGTCAAAACTACACCAGCTGGCATTGCAATATCATATCCAGCTTTAGAGATATTTTCTTTTGCCATTTGAAATATTTCTTCACATCTTGCTCCTACAATCTTCTCAAGCATATTCTTTGATACAACTTTATCAATTCCAATGGCATTTAAATCAAGCTCCTCTTCTTTCTTTTTCTTGGGCTTCTCTGGTTCTGCTTTCCTTAAAATTGTAGGGATGTTCTTAATTTCTTTTGGCTTACTGCCATCATATTTTGAATCAAAAAGTTTATTCATATTTACTTTTATCTTTTCAGCTTCTTCAAGTGACACCTGTAAACCTATTGCTATATCACTTGTTATACTGCTACCACCAAGAGGGATACAACCACTGTAAACAATCGAACCCTCTTGAAAAATCGCAATCCCTGTTGTCCCTGAACCAATGTCAAGAAGAGTTACACCTAATTCCTTCTCCGTATCTGTTAAAACTGCAAGAGAAGATGCCCAAGCGGAAAAAATAACGTCATATACTGTAGCTCCAACTTGTTCGACACATTTTTTTATATTTTGCCAGTATGAATTTGGGGCAGTAATAATATGTGTCTCAACTTCAAGCCTTCCTCCACTCATTCCTATTGGATATTTAATTCCCCCCTGGCTATCAACAACAAATTCTCTAGGGATAATATGAATTGGGTTTAAATTGTCTGGAAGTGATAAAGTTCTAGCATTTTCAATAGCCCTATATGTATCATCTATTGTAATTTCCGAACCAGCAACTGCAACTACACCTTTATTATTTAAACTTGTAACCTGTTCACCATTGATTGAAACATAAACATCAGATACTGTAACCCCAGCCATTCTCTCAGCAGCAGTTACACTTTCTAAAATTGCACTAGTTGCATCATCAATATTCACCACCACACCTTTTTTTATACCCTTGCTCGGATGAGCACAAACTCCTATTACTGTAGGGCACTTACCATCCTCAACTGAAGTAATAAGGGTTGTAATTTTCGAGCTTCCGACATCTATTGCTGTAATTATTCTGCGTGCCATATTGTTTGACAGTTATTTTACTTAATTTATTATACAAAAGATGTAGTTTAGAAACATCAATATAATTAATATAATCAAAATTGTTTAGATTATCAAGACCATTTCAATTTTTTAATACAGGTCGTTCAAACCTAACATCAATAATACTGTATTGTATGGATTCTTCTCTTACTTTCCCCATCGTAACAAAGAATCTCGCAAGCTGAATATCCAGATTATTTGATAACTCAAAACGATACAGGCGACCTTGATTATCTAACAAATCTATTAATCCGTCTTTTACATAAATTTCAGAAATAATATTATCGAAAGACTCAACAAGAAGGACAGCCTTTTTAATCGTTTCCATTACCATCAACGCCCTCTTATTATTTTCTACATTAGAAAGACCTACTTCCTCTGATTGAAAAAAAATATAGTTGTTCTTTTTAGAATCTTCTTTGCAACAAGCAACTCTATCTGAACTCTCAGAACAAAGCTCTTTCAGAAACACTCCCTCTATAGAAAGAAGTGAACAATTATCCTTCTCGGTTAAAGAGACTATCCTATCCTCATAAATGTCAACCAAAATATTTAACTTGTTGGGTGCCAATTTTGAAACTGTCGCTGATTTTACGAATGAGATATTACGAACCAATTCATTGGAGACACTTCCAGAATATACAGAAAAAAAGTTTTTTCCTGAGACATTTTCTTCTAGATAACTTAAAATCTCCCGAGAGATATCTCCCTCAAGTATTTTCCCATTTTGATTATAGAGGGAAAATTTTGATATATCCCAAAAGCCAATTAGTAAAGAGAGAATAAATATGGAAGTAAAAATTGTAAGCAGTAACCGTTTTCGCAAAAAAACAATTGGTTTAAATCTTGAAAGTTTTTCTTTTAACCACTTATTTGACGAACACTTAAGTACTATTTCTTTACTGATGTTACTATTCATATTTATTCATACTATCACATATTTGTTCACATTTGATATCTAATTTATAACTTATGGTATTATATTGTTTGTGATTTCTGATATATTAACAAAAATTACTATCTGGATGGGACGACTTGGCTATCCGGGTGTATTTATTTCTGCTATTGGAGTATTACCAGCAGAGTTGGTTATTACAATGGTTGCTGCTGCGAAACCAAGTGAAGTAGTACCTATTGCGTTAACAGCGTCTCTTGGAGAGGTTATTGGGGCATTGTGGACTTATGGAATCGGCTATTACTTTAAAAACAAAGATATTCTTTCTTTCTTGGCAGGAAAAGGTCAGTTTCTGAAAATTTCTGAGGACTCTTTTAACAAAAGCAACAAGTCTATGAAGAAGTATGGGTTTTTATATATTCTTCTCACAAGGTTTACACCTGGATTAAGAGTTGCGGTTTTGGTTGTGGCTGGTTACCTCAAATACAATTTATTTCTTTCCTGTATTGCGGTTTTTATCGGGACATTTGCTTATGCATATGGTTTCGCATATTTAGGTTCTAGGATAGGTTTTAACTGGGATCAAATTAAAAAGATTATGGATATGATAAATAATGTCCTCACATTTATTACAATTTTAGTGATTGGTTACTTGGCTTACAAAAACAGAAAGAAAATAAAGAAATTATTTTCTAATTCCTAATAAAACACTATTAGCTAATCTTTGGTTTCCATTAAAAACCCTGAATATTTAGATTCTTTAATATTTTTTTCGCTACTTTGATAGGATACAATCATCCACTTCTCATCAACTTTTTTTACAACCAAGGTAAAGCTTTTCGCGAGAGGACTTGAATATTCCGGATTCTCTGGCCCTCCATAATAAGCTCTTAACTCTTCAATAATGACATTACACACTCCACTTTTTTCTGTTTTTATAGGATTACTAATTACACTGTAAGAATCAGTTAAATAATTGGTTGACACATTGTTGTAAAGCCTCGGAGGTAATCCAGAGTCCGAACCATCTAAGTTCGCTAATTCGGCTTTCTCTTGCGTACTTTCGGGTTTTGTAAAAAGTGATAATACTGATGAGGCATCCTTTTCCTTTTGGTATTCTTCGAATTGTTTGATCATTGAAAGAATACTTTGTAGCTCAGAGACACATATGTCTTCAAGGGGGGTTTTATCTGCCTTGGGAGCAGTCCCATCATTCTGAACTACTATCAATCCTTGACCTTCAGTATCATCTCCATTCTTCCTGTTTGCATTCTCTCCTGTAAATAAATACTGCTTTGCCACAAAATAACCACCAATGATTAATGCCAAAGCAATCAAAATTAAAAGCAAGATTGGAAACTTTTTCGTACTCTTATCCTTAACTTTCACTTCTTTCTCTATAGGAATCTCTTCTTGAATAGGAGGTTTTTGTTCTATGGGTTCGGGTGAGACAGACGTACCCTCCTTAAAGGTATTTTCTGGGGATTCTTGCGGATTGTGATGTACATTAAGTACTTGCTGCGGTGTTTCAACCGGATTTAAGACTGAAGGTTCGGAAGAGAGTTGTGTCGGCTGCTCTTTAACTGGTTCGGGTTGGATATCAGATCCTGGCACCTCATTGCTCACAGGTGTCTGCGAAATTTGCTGTTGATTTGTATTCGGGGTCGTCTGTAACGGCTCAGAGGGAAGTGAGCTTGGTATTGGAGGAACGTTTATCTCAGGTGAATAATTATTTGTTGACTGTCCCATTACTTTATTTGAATCATCCATAAAGAAAAATAAAACATATTAGCTTTATAAAATATACATGGATATTTTAGTGATGTAAATGGTGAATCCTTGGAGCGAGAGACGGGGGTCGAACCCGCGACCTACACATTGGCAATGTGTCGTTCTAGCCAACTGAACTACTCTCGCGTGGTGCCGAGACCCAGGCTCGGACTGGGGACCCTCTGTTCTTCAGACAGATGCTCTACCAACTGAGCTATCTCGGCATACAAAAAATGATATCAAATATCAAAGCCATTATCAACTAACAATTTCTTAATTTTTCTCTTAAAATCCTCTTTACTATTAAAATTTTTAATGCTCTTGGATATTAAAGAATAATCCCATGGATAATTTGAGAACTCATAAAATTTGTTTTTAAATTCCTCAATTGTTCTGTTTTTTATAAACATACCATTTTCCCCTTCCCTAACAGTATCCAAAATTCCTCCTTGAGAGAGTGCAAGTATAGGAGTTCCACAGCTCAAAGCCTCAACAGGAAAAATTCCATACTCTTCTATTCCCATTAATATATACCCTTTTGCTCTCGATAAGATGTCAAATTTTTCATCTTCGGTAACCCATGATTCAAAAGAAATATTTTTACAATCACGATATTTTCTTTTGTATTTCTTCATCATCCCACCACTTCCAATAACCTTAAGATTAAAACCTATCCATTTAGCACATTCAAAAAGAAATTCCCCTCCTTTATTAGGTTCAAATGGAGCACCTGAAACAAAATACTCCTCCCTCTCACTTATAATATCCCCTTGAGACAAATTGACAGGTGGAAATACAACCTTATCAACTTTTCTTCTCCAATACTTATATATTCTTTTGGCTACAAAATTAGAATTAGAAATAATGACATCTGGCCGAGAAGAAGCCACAACATCCCAAATTCTTAGCCAATGTATTATCTTTGCGTATACACACTTAAAAACTTTTTTCTTAAAATACAATTCATACATATCCCAAATATATCTCATTGGAGTATGAACATAAGCTAGATGAAAAGTGTCAAGAGGGGTAATTACACCATGAGACACGGCCCAAGATGAAGAGATTACTAAATCATATGAGGAGAAATCAAATTTTTCTATTTCAAAAGGCCAAAGAGGTAAAGTAAATCTATAAAATTTCTCGATAAAAGGAAGGGTATTCAATTTGGAGGTAATAATTCTATGCGAGTTAATACTTTCAGAAAGTTTTCTCACTCTACTTTTCTTTGAACATGCAAAAAGTGTAAAGATATCAGAATTCGGGAAAAGCTCAGCAAACGCCTCAAGTACCTTTGCACCGCCAGCCATTTTGAAAAGAGAATCCGTAACCAAAGCTACTTTTAATTCCTTTTTATTTATCATCTCCAATAATTACTACAGTACCTTTTCTTCTTCGGTAAAAACCTGGTCTAGTAAAAATCATAAACCCTCCGAACATAAGCAAAACAGCACCCACTACAATTAGAAATTTAAAATCGAATATGCCTGTATCTACATCTGGTTTGATAACGCTACCCTCTGAGAATTGGAACACTATATTCTTTGGCTTTTCTGTTAAAAGATTTTGAGGAGGACTTCCATCTTTCATTATCTGAGTATCAAAAACCCCATTATTTGTATCAAATTCCCAATCTAGGTAGGTTGTTTTTTCTTTCAAGACTTCAAAAGTCAGTCTGGCCATTATTTCTGGCTTATCGGAAGTAGAAAAAGGCGTTCCTGTCCCAGACTGAGTAAACCCACTAAGCATTACTACTCCATTATCATTGTCCAAACTAGATTCGTCTTCAGGCCAACTTTCAAACAATGAGCTATTCCTTTCAGCTTTCTTAAGTCTTAAAACAGTTGGGTCAAAAAGTACTACAAATTTTGCAGACATTACTTCTTCCCCTGAGGTGTCTATCAAAACATCTACAGTAAATCCTTTAGAGCTATCCACAATGATTCCGCCATCAGGATAAAACGAAAAATTTGCTCCTGCTGCAAAAAGATTCGAGGAAGAAAAAAAGAAAATAAATGATACAATGAATATTATTAATAATTTTTTGATTATCATACTAAATAATACTATCATAAAATCATGGATACTTTAAAGATTCTTTTAGTAAGTATAATACAAGGTATAACAGAACTACTCCCCATTTCAAGTTCTGCACATATTATTCTGTTTGGGACCTTACTTAAAATTGACATAACCTCAGCACTTCTTGTTCTTTTTCACTTTGGTACTACTTTAGCAATTATTCTTTTTTTCTGGAAGAAAATTTTTTACAAATTATTTTCTAAAAACAAATTAGTATTTTTGTTAAAATTATTTCTCGCGAGCCTTCCTGCAGGAGTAGCTGGTTTACTCTTTGAGGATATAATTTCTTCGAGATTGCATCATCCGTGGATATTAGGCATTTCTCTTGTTTTCTGGGGAATACTTATGATTTTTGTCGAAAGAAAATTTACTAAGATTCATAAAGAAAAGATTAATGATATTGAGCAAATCTCTTGGAAACAAGCATTCATTATTGGGCTTTCTCAAACAGTTGCCTTAATCCCTGGGACTTCGAGATCAGGGATTACAACAATGACTGGAATACTCCTTGGACTTGATAAATATACAGCTTTTGAATATTCATTCTTTTTAAGTATCCCAGTATTAGGTGGAACATTTGTATGGTTATTTCTTAGAAACCAAGTAGATTCTATCCTTAGAATTGTGGGAGAACCAATAATTCCAAATATTATTATTACAATATTTGGAACACTTTTATTTAGCTTGCTAACTTTATGGGTTCTAAAAAAAATAAAAAGAAAAAATTGGCTAACATTTTTTGGTATTTATAGAATTTGTCTTGGGATATTAGTACTTCTCTATTTTTATTTACAACACTGACCTCAAATCAACCCCTGTCATATTGGCTGGTATGTCAGAACCTAACAGACCCAATACTGTGGGGGCAACATCTGCAAGAATTCCCGTAGTTCTTGATTTTGATCCAGTTCCAATTTTCAACTGAGGGACACCCTTGGTAGGAGTAATTTCTTCAAGTGTATTTGCAACAATCAAAGGCACAGGATTACTTGTATGTGCGATATCTATTTCTTTTGTTACCCTATTAATCATTGTTTCGCAATTCCCATGGTCACCAGTTACAACAAATGAACCACCCGCCTCTATTGTTGCTTTCGCTATCTGAGCACATAACTCATCACATATCTCATTTCCTCTTACTGTTGCTTTAAAATTTCCTGTGTGACCAAGCATATCAGGATTTGCAAAATTTATTAATATGAAATCAAGATGATTATTACTCATATCTTTAATTCTGTTTAAGACCTCATCTTTAATTATGGGTGAGCTCATTTCTGGGACTGAAGCATAATTATCTACTTTCCTAGAAGGAATATTAAAAAATATCTCTCCCTGATGAGATTTCTCGATACCTCCATTAAAGAAGTATGTAACATGCATATATTTCTCCGTTTCAGAAATATGAAGTTGCTTTTTACCATTATCTGCTAAATACTCAGACAATGATTTTTTAATTCCGATTGGAGGGAAGACAACATTTGCAGGAAGATCTTCTTCATAACCTGTCATAGTAGCAAAGTACAGATTTTGAGGATAGTTTCTTCTTGTAAAATGTGGGAAATCTTTTAGAACAAATGCCTTTGTTAACTGCCTAGCTCTGTCCTCTCTAAAATTCCAAAAAAGAATCGCATCGTTATTCGCAACAGAGCCTATTGGTCTAGAATGGTTGTCAACACGAACCCTCGGTTTGAAAAACTGATCATCCTCTCCCCTGCTGTAGGCTCTTTCTATAACCTCAACTGGATCAGTAAAAGTTTCATCAGAAATACCTACCATGGCATCATATGCAAGTTTAGTCCTTTCCCATCTACTATCTCTGTCCATACCGTAGAACCTTCCCATGATTGAAGCAATTTTCCCTACTCCCAATTCCTTTATTTTTGCTTGAAGCTTGTTAATGTAAAGAAATCCTTCTTTAGGAGGAGTATCTCTACCATCCAGCATAATATGAATATATGGATCAATGTCGTTCACAGCACATAACTCAAGTAAAGAGAACAAGTGTTTAATATGTCCGTGAACTCCGGCTGGGCTTAAAACACCCGTTAAGTGTAGTCTTCCCCTGTTTTTTCTAAGATACGAGAACATATGCTTTATCACGGGATTGTCATCCAGTTCTTTTCCACTTATTGCATCATTTATCCTTGGCAAGGTTTGATATACCACCTGACCAGCACCCAAATTAAGATGGCCGACCTCCGAATTCCCAGCATACTCTCCTGGAAGTCCAACATGTGTCCCCGCAGCATGAATTAAAGTCGATCTACCATGAGTCCAGATTGTATCAAGAAAAGGAGTCTTTGCAGCGACAACCGCATTTCCTTCACTATCAGGATGAATTCCAAATCCATCTAGTATTACCAAAGTAACAAATTTTCTCACATCAACAACACTCTCGTTTGTCATTAGTAAATTTTCGATTCAATATTAATTTCGTAAAATGAATATCTTTTACATCTAGATATATATACATTAGTTCAATATAATATACACTAATGACAATTTTAAGTAAAAAAGAGATATCCGATTTGCAAAAAGATTCTTCAGATATTACTAATTCTCTTGATATGCCAAGCCTAACAGAAGAACTCTTGGTTTTGGAGAAAGAAAGCCTGAAAACCGATTTCTGGGAAGATTCAAATCAAGCTAAAACTGTTATGAACAAAATCTCCTACATCAGAGAAACTCTTGATACAGTAGAAAAATTAAATCAAGATATTCAATCCCTATCTGAACTTTTCAATTCAATTAAAAACGAATCAGAACAGAGTCAATTACTTGATGAATACCAGAGATTAAGAAAAGAATTAAATGAATTTCTTCTAAGGAAATTTCTTTCAGGAGAATATGATTCATACCCAGCAGTTCTAACAATCTTTTCTGGGCAGGGAGGAACTGAAGCGAATGACTGGGCCTCAATGCTTTTTAGAATGTATACTATGTATTTTGACAAAAAGGGATGGCAATATACAGTTACAGATATACTAAAAGGAAGTGAGACAGGTATTTCTTCTGTAACGATAGAGATACATACTCCACTATCATTTGGAATGTTAAAAAGAGAGCATGGAGCACACCGATTAGTTAGGATCTCTCCTTTTAATTCTCAAGGACTAAGACAAACTACATTTGCAGGGGTAGAAGTAATACCTCTGTTCAATCAAAATGATGAAAACATCTCAATCCCTGATAAGGATATTGAATTCAAAGCAGTCAAATCAGGCGGCCCTGGAGGACAGAATGTAAACAAAACATCTTCTGCTGTCCAGATAACCCATATACCTTCTGGAATAACTGTAAGTAGCTCCACACAAAGGAGCCAAGCACAAAACAGAGAGAATGCCATGAAAATACTAAGGGGAAAACTTTGGAGAATAAAGGAAGAACAACAATTAAAAGAAATCTCTGATATTAAAGGAACTTACAAAGTTGCAGGATGGGGAAATCAAATTAGAAATTATATCCTTCATCCATATAAATTGGTTAAAGACCTCAGAACTAACATTGAGTCAAACAATCCTGAATCTGTATTAGATGGGGATTTAGATGAATTTCTTGAAGCAGAGATTAGAATGAAGTAGTATATATGATAAAATAAATGAATATGGAAACTGCCATGCTACTATTTGATAAAGTTACAAAACGATACACCGATAACATTGTTGCCCTTAATGATGTTACATTTGGTATTAACAAAGGAGAATTCTCTTTCTTAGTCGGTCCTTCTGGTGCTGGTAAAACTACACTGATGAGACTTCTAATCAGAGAAGAGATTCCCACTTCTGGAAACATTGTTTTTGACAAAATAGAAGTTCCTAAACTCCCTAATAAACTTCTGCCTAAATACAGACAAAGGTTAGGCATTGTATTCCAGGATTTAAGGCTTTTGGAGAGTAAGACTTTAGAAGAGAATATTAAGTTTTCTCTAGAAATTTTGGGCAAAGATGATAAAGAGATTAAGGAGACTACTGAATACCTTCTCGAATTGGTGAAGTTACAAGACAGAAGAAATCTTTTCCCAGTACAACTATCGGGAGGAGAACAGCAAAGAGGAGCCATTGCTCGAGCATTAGCAAACAATCCTGAATTACTTGTCGCAGATGAGCCAACTGGTAATCTTGATCCTGATAGCTCATTTCAAGTACTTGATATCCTAAACAGTATTAACAGAGGTGGAACAACTGTCTTAGTAATTACACATGATAGAGAGATTGTGAACAAACTTAAAACCAGAGTAATCCGAATGGATGAAGGAAAAATCATTTCTGATACAAAAGGGGAATATGACACAATTGTCAGACCCGCTAAAGAGACATCCAAAATTGATTCTAATATTAAAATTGGTGATGAAGCTGACACAGAGTTTGAGCAGAAGAAGGAAGAAGAAGTTGAGTATGACTCAGAAATGGACAAGTTAGATAAAAGAACACTTCAGAAGTTTCTTGATGCGAAGATTACTTCGGTAAATTTAATTCTTAATTTAACTGAAGAGGATTTGCTTAATTTGAAGATTGTGAAAAAAGAGAAAAAGGAGCTTGAGAAATTTCTCAAAGAGTATTTAAATAATAAGTGTAAAAAAGATGACAAAAAACAAAATAGTTGAGACAACTAAAAAGAACATACAAAGAAATAAGTTTCTTTCACTTT
>WPCI01142605.1_pt1 | contig 21077 bp, 19 predicted proteins | sample 5399871 | NCBI WGS metagenome assembly WPCI01 (sample SAMN12869469, study PRJNA574797) | sludge metagenome | isolation source: wastewater treatment of pH7 | place: China:Beijing | collected 2019-05-20 | reverse complement strand
GCCGGAGCCTATTACTTACATGTTCATAACCCGGTCTTGAAAGAACCAAAAAATATTGAGAAAGATTTATTGAAAGCTTATCAATACGATGGACTATTTGCTAAAGAGCCCGAGCTTTACGATCAACTGGATCAAAGTCTTGGTGAAAAAGAAAGCTCGTTACTCTTTCCGATTAAAAAGGATAAAGATGGACAGATGGTGATTGTTTCGCAGTCCAAAGATAAATTTTATGAACTGGATGAGATCAATCTGTTACGTGAGTACAATCGTGAGAAAATCCACAGAGCAGGCAATCAGATCATTTCGGGTGAGATCAAATTGAACCCAACGTATAAAGACAATCAACGAATCGCTTGCCAGCATTGTCCGTTTCGCAGTGTCTGCAAATTTGACGCGATGCTGAAGGAAAATAATTATCACCGTTTAGAAAAATTAACTAAAGAAGAAGTCTTGAAACGAATGGAGGAAGAACTGCATGACAAATAAATATCCAATCCCTCCAAAGGCCCCCAATGAAATCTATACTGATTCGCAGTGGCAAGCGATTTATGATCAAGGAACCAATCTTTTGGTCTCGGCTTCTGCTGGTTCAGGAAAAACCGCGGTGCTCGTCAGACGAGTGATCGAAAAAATTAAGCGTCAACAGCTTTCAGTTGATCAACTGTTGGTGGTGACGTTTACGGAAGCGGCCGCTAGCGAAATGAAAGAACGGATCCAAAGCGCCTTGCAAGAAGCGATCAATCAAGAAACGGATCAAGAGTTAAAAAATCATTTCACGCGCCAGTTAGCCTTGTTACCGACTGCGAATATCTCAACACTGCATTCTTTTTGTTCAAAAGTGATCCAACGTTTTTTCTATTTGATTGATTTAGATCCAAGTTATCGAATGTTGACCGATGATACTGAGACGATTTTATTGAAAGAAGATGTTTGGGATGCGTTGCGAGAAACCTTCTATGAAGAGAACCAAGAGATTTTCTACCGTTTGACAGAGAATTTCTCAAATGATCGCAGTGACAGTGGCTTAGAGGATTTGATTTTAGCCATGTATGAATTCGCTCGGGCGAATCCGGAACCCTTTGACTGGCTGGATAGCTTAGTCGAAAACTATCGGGTCAAAGACTTGGCGGAGTCAGCGCTGTTTCGACAACTGGTTCAGCCCCAAGTACTAACGACATTCCAAGAAGTCGCTCAGAACTATCAGTGGTTGATTGCTGCCAGTCAAGGAAGCGATGAATTGAAAAAAATTACCATGCTTGGTGAAAATGAACTGGCCCTTACGCGACAGCTTCAGCAAGCCGTAGAAGAAAGAAAAGTAGAAGAGGTATTTCAACTTTTTTCAACGCTGAAATTTCCAGCCTATCCTTCGCCTCGAAAAAAGGAAATCAAAGAACTTTATGGGGATGTGATCGCGGAATGTAAAAATTATCGTGATCAGGCTAAGCAAGTACTGTTGAAGCTCAAAGAACAGTATTTTGCGGTTTCGCCAACAGAACAGATTGAGCGTCTGCAAGCGGCTTTGCCAATCGTTGAAGAATTAGTGCGGGTGGAGAAATCTTTTATTGTCGCTTATTCAGCTAAAAAAAGGGAAAAAGGCATGCTGGATTTCAATGATCTGGAACATTTTACTTTTCAGATTTTACAGAAACAAATCGATGGAAGTAACCCAGCCCAAGAGTACTATCGTCACCGTTTCGCAGAAGTTCTAGTTGATGAATATCAAGATATTAATCAGTTGCAAGAAGCAATTTTGCAGCAACTTAGCAGCGAAACACCTGGGAATTTATTCATGGTGGGGGATGTCAAACAGTCGATTTACGGTTTTCGCTTAGCTGACCCGACATTGTTTATTCAAAAATACCACGAATTTGCGAAAGAAAAAGGTGGTCGGCGGATCATCTTGGCAGAAAATTTTCGCTCTAGAAAAGAAGTGTTAGATTTTACCAATTTGGTCTTCTCCCAATTAATGGACCAAACGGTCGGCCAGATCGAATATGATCAGCAAGCTCAGCTGATTAATGGCTTTACGGCTTTTCCTGAAACTGATGATTTTGCTCCGGAGCTTTTGATCTATCAAAAAAATGGCGAGGTTCCTGAATGGATCGAAGATAAATCGATGGGCGAGATTTTTATGACGGCCGCTAAGATCCGGCAATTGATCGATCAAGGTTTTGAGATCTACGATAAAAAGAAAAAAGCTTCGCGGCCATTGAAATATGAAGACATCGTCTTATTGACACCAACTCGAAGCCACAATTTGACGATTATGGAAGTCTTTAAGCAATTAGGAATTCCCTTAGCGATCAATGATACTCAAAATTATTTTCAATCAACTGAATTACGAGTAATGATCTCTTTACTGCAGATCATTGATAATCCTTATCAAGATATTCCTTTAGCCGCTGTTTTACGTTCGCCAATCGTAGGACTGCAAGAAGAAGAACTGGCGCAAGTCCGGCTAGCATTACCGCAAAAGGAATACTATCAAGCGGTTAAGCGTTATTTACAAACAAACGAAGGTAAGACCGCGGAAAAACTGGCGCTTTTTCTCGAACAATTAGACGATTGGCGCGAGTTTGCACGACGGGAAGCTTTAGCGGATCTGCTAGTGAAAATTTACAATGAGACGGCTTACTTGGATTATGTTCTAGGCATGTCAGCTGGCCAACAACGACATGCCAATCTGTTGGCGCTAATCGAACGGGCCAAAGATTATGAACGTAGCAGTTTCCGTGGTTTATACCAATTTATTCGCTTCATTGAAAAAATGCAGGAAAAAGACAAAGATCTAGGTGAGCCACCGACGGAAGAATTGCAAGATGCTGTACGAGTAATGACGATCCATGGAAGTAAAGGATTGGAATTCCCCGTCGTCTTCTTGTTAGATATGAGCAAAAGTTTCAATGTACAAGATACTCGGAAAAATTATGTGTTTGATGAACGTTTAGGACTAGGGATTCGTTTGTTGACCCCGGATACGCGGATCAGGCAGGATACATTGCTATTTCAAATCATCAAACAGAAAAACCTTAATAAACTATTATCTGAAGAAATACGCAAACTATATGTCGCTTTGACACGGGCGGAGCAGAAACTATTTTTAGTAGGTTCCTATGATGAGGAAGCAGCGGCCTATAAAGTCTGGAGTAAAGGCGCGTTAAATGAGCAACTTGTTTTAGATGCCGGCTTGCGAAATGGGCAAAATGATAGTTTCTTTGATTGGATTGGGCTGACTTTGTTCCGGCACCCATTGATGGCAGAATATCAAAAGGAATATGCAATCAATCGACCGGCTATGTTAACACAACATCCCGCTACTTTTAAAGTAGATTTTGTTGATCCTAAGCGAATTACAGCAGCCGTCCAAAACTATCTGCCAGAAATTAAAACATTGGAAATCCCCCAAGGTGCGATCGACATCCAAGCAGTGAAAAAAAGTTTGTTGTTTGAATATCCTTATCCAGAAGCCACCAAAACGACCAGCTATCAATCGGTTTCTGAATTAAAACGATTGTATGATGATCCGGATAATCGGGAGACGTTAGAGCTGACAGCGACTCAGACTCAGTATCGTTTTACGAATGATGAATTAGCTGAGCCAAAATTTTTAAGTACGAAAAAGGAAATTTCAGCAGCTGAGATTGGAACTGCCACTCATTTAGTCATGCAGCTATTACCTCTTAACCAACTTCCACAAAGGTCGGAGATTGAGCGACTCATTGAAGAATTAGTTATACGACGCACTTTGACGGAAGAAATTGCAGAAAAAATTCCGGTTGAGGCTATTTTACAATTTTTAACAACTGAGCTGGGTCAATCTTTGATTCAATCTGCCGATCATCTTTATCGGGAAGAACCCTTTGCGATGCTGTTGCCGGCTGATCAATTATTCAAAGACTATCAAAATCAAGATGAGATCTTAGTTCACGGAATTATCGATGGCTATGTAGAATTCGCCGATCATTTGTTGCTATATGATCTAAAAACGGATTACTATACACCGGAACGGGAAGGCCAATTGATTGATCGCTATCGAGGGCAAATTAATTTGTATAAGACAGCTTTAGAAAAAGCTAAACAAAAACCGGTAACGGCCGCCTACTTAATTTTTTTACAAGGCAATAAAGCCATTAATTTGTTAAAAACTCCTTAGGGCTAGGCAAGTTATACTTATAAAAGGTAAGTGATGTGCTATACTCTCTCTATCGAGGTGAGAATTATGGAACAAGTAGAAGTAATGGACTTTTCGCTCTGTCCGAAATTTGAGAAGGGATTTCAAATTTTAGGAAAAAAATGGAACGGGTTAATTATTGATGTATTGTTAGAACGCGGACCTCAAAGATTTGTCGATATTGCTGCAATGATTCCGGCGGTTAGTGATCGGGTTTTAACCGAGCGTTTAAAAGAATTAGAAGCAGAAGGCATCGTTGGCCGAATGATTGCTTGCGAAAGTCAAAAGCGAATGGATTATTGTCTGACCAAAAAAGGAGAAGCTCTGAGAAATGTGATGAATGAAATACATCAGTGGGGCGAGACTTGGATTACGGATGAAGAATGTAGTTGATAAATTTTTTGATTTCTTGTAGTATTGGGATAGTCAATTGAATAGTTTAAAAAGCGTTGATAGAAAAGAGTAGTCTTTTAAAGTTTGAAGGGAGTGCCTGTCGTTGACTGGGAGCAGGCTAAGCAAGAAAAAGATGAAGTTCACTTCTGGAGCTTGTCGTAAGACCGGCAGAGCCGTTAAAAAAGAGAGAGCGTCAATCAATTTTCAATTGACGAATTAGGATGGTATCGCGAGACCTCGTTCCTTGATAGGAGCGAGGTCTCTTTGTGTTCATTTTATGGGATCTTAAGTGGAATTTTTCACTTTAGCAACAGGGAAAGGAAGAAAACAATGAGTTTACAAGAACAATTAGAAGAGTTAAAAAGTCAAACGTTGGCCAAAATTACGGCAGCGCAAGAACTTGCTGCGGTCGAAACGATTCGGGTAGAGACCTTAGGAAAAAAAGGACCAATCACTGAAGTATTAAGAGGAATGCGGGACCTTTCAGCAGAAGAGCGACCAAAAGTCGGCGCTTTTGCGAACGAAATTCGTGATCTGTTAACAGAAGCGATCGAAGAGCGTAAAGCGACTTTAACAGAAGCCGCGTTAGAAAAACAATTAGCAGCGGAATCATTAGATGTAACTTTGCCAGGAAAACAAGTTTCCCAGGGGACGCGCCACGTATTGACGCAAATCATGGAAGAAATAGAAGATACTTTTATTGGGATGGGTTACCAAGTCATTGAAGGAACAGAGGTTGAATCTGATCATTATAATTTTGAGCGGATGAATTTGCCGAAAGATCATCCCGCCCGTGACATGCAAGATACGTTTTATATCTCTGATGAGATGTTACTACGGACACATACTTCACCGGTCCAAGCGCGAACGATGGAAAAACATGACTTTTCAAAAGGTGCATTACGCATGATCTCACCAGGAAAAGTTTTCCGCCGCGATACGGATGACGCAACCCATAGTCATCAATTCCACCAAATCGAAGGACTTGTGGTGGATAAAGGCATTACGATGGGCGATTTAAAGGGAACACTGGAAGTCTTATTAAAAGAATTGTTTGGGGCTGACCGTAAGATTCGTCTGCGTCCAAGTTATTTTCCGTTTACTGAACCTTCTGTTGAAGTGGATGTCAGCTGTTTCAAATGTGGGGGTAAAGGTTGTAATGTCTGCAAACATACCGGTTGGATCGAGATTTTAGGTGCTGGGATGGTTCATCCAGATGTCTTGGAAATGTCGGGCATTGATTCTAAAGAATATTCGGGCTTTGCTTTTGGCTTAGGACCGGATCGGATCGCAATGTTGCGTTACGGGGTTAATGATATTCGAAATTTCTATTTAAATGATGTTCGTTTCTTAGAACAATTTAAGGGGGAGTAAGAAGTAATGTTAGTTTCATATAAATGGTTAAATGAGTATGTCAATGTCAAAGATGTGACACCTAAAGAATTAGCCGATCGTCTTTCCTTAACAGGAATCGAGGTTGAAGGTTTAGAATCTCCGGAAGAAGGGTTAAAAAAAATCGTCGTCGGTGATGTGAAAGAATGTATTCCACATCCCGATTCAGATCATTTATCAATCTGCCAAGTGGATATTGGGACAGAAGAATTATCACAGATTGTTTGTGGAGCAGCGAATATTAAAGCTGGCGTGAAAGTTATCGTGGCATTGCCGGGTTCGCGGATCGCAGGCAATGTAAAAATTAAAAAAGGTAAAATGCGCGGTCAAGTTTCAAATGGTATGATCTGTTCGTTGCAAGAATTAGGTTATAGTGAATCAGTGATTCCCAAAGAATTTGCTGAAGGCATCTATTATTTGCCTGCAGACGCAAGTGTGGGTGAGCCTGTTTTTCCTTATTTGGAAATGGATGATACGATCATTGATCTTTCAATCACCCCGAACCGTGCAGATGCATTAAGTATTCGAGGGGTCGCTCATGAGGTGGCGGCAATCTACAATAAAAATGTAACTTTTCCAGCTGTGGAATTAACGGAAACGGATCAAAAAGCGAGTGATCGAATCAAGGTATCAGTAACTGATAAAAATGATGCGCCCCACTATGAAATCCGCATTATCGAAGATGTAAAAATTGGGCCTAGTCCTCAATGGTTACAAAATCGCTTGATGAATGAAGGGATTCGACCTATCAGCAATGTGGTCGATGTGACAAATTACATTTTATTATTATTCGGTCAACCATTACATGCCTTTGACTACGATAAATTAGGCAGTCAAGAGATTGTAGTGCGTCGTGGAAAAGAAAATGAAGCTTTCACAACCTTAGATGGGGTGGAACGCAACTTGAATCCAGAAAATATCGTCATTACAAATGGTGAAGTGCCCGTTGCCTTAGCAGGAGTCATGGGTGGTTTGGATTCAGAAATTTCAGCTGAGACAACAACGGTTGCGCTAGAGATGGCGATGTTTGACCATACCTCTGTGCGTCGGACTTCACAAAGTTACAATTTACGCAGTGAATCTTCCATGCGCTTTGAAAAAGGGATCAACCAAGGCGACATTAGTTTAGCTGGTGAAGTAGCCGCAGCGATGATCGCGGAGTTGGCTGATGGAAAAGTTTTACAAGGTGCCGTCAAAGGGAGCGAAATTCAAGCAAAAAATGTGGAAGTAAGCACAACCCTTGAACATGTTAATCGCTTTTTAGGGACGGAGCTGAGTCAAGAACAAGTAAATGATATCTTTAAAGCCCTTGGTTTTGCCACGAGTGTTAACGCAGGTGTGACGACGGTTAGCGTTCCGCCTCGTCGTTGGGATATTACGATTGAAGCAGATTTAATGGAAGAAATTGCCCGCATTTACGGCTACAATAATTTGCCTTCGACATTACCGGAAGGTCAAACCGTTGCTGGCTTTTTAACAGAAGCTCAAAAAGCAACTAGAAAAGTTCGGAATCTTTTAGAAGGTGCGAGTTTGACAGAAGCAATCAGCTACGCGCTTACAACTGAAGCAAAAGCCCAACAGTTTTTATTGGCAGAAAGCAAAGTGACGCGGGTGGCTTGGCCAATGAGCGAAGACCGTTCAACGATGCGTTTGAATTTGATCAGCGGACTTTTGGAAGATTTAGCGTACAACGTTGCTCGGAAAAATAATGATGTAGCTTTTTATGAAATCGGTCATGTGTTCTACCAAGACAACGATCCTAAAAAAGATCTGCCGATCGAACAAAATCATGTTGCTCTTGCCGTGACCGGCAATGCAGTGGGTAAAGCTTGGTCAAATAAAGCGGAAGCTTATGACTATTACACAATTAAAGGCATGGTTGAAGCATTAATTGAAGGATTAGGCTTGACAGAAGAAATTTCTTATCAGGCGCTTCAAATAACTGAAATGCATCCTGGTCAAACGGCAGGAATCTACTTAGACGAAACATTAATCGGTTTTGTTGGTCAAGTCCATCCTAAGATTGCGAAGAGCTATGAATTGAAATCAGCCTTTGTTGCTGAATTGAATTTAGATGCTTTGATCACATTCGAAAAAGCACCGCTAGTTTTTGAAGCTGTTTCAAAATATCCAGCGGTCAGCCGTGACATTGCTATGTTAGTAAATGAAGAAAATACCAATGCGGAAATTGCCGAAGTTATTCAAGCTGCTGCCGGGAAATTTTTAACGAAACTTCAAGTTTTTGATGTTTATCAAGGTGAAAACATCGAAGCGGGTAAAAAATCGATGGCTTACAATTTAACTTTCGCAAATCCTGAAGCAACTTTAACCGATGAAGAAATCAATCGTATGATGACGAAAGTCACAAAGAATTTAACAGAAAAATTACAAGCGGTTATTCGTTAGTAAAAGGACAACATAAAACAACAGCCCACAAAAGTTCTTCTTTTGTGGGCTGTTGTTACTTTTAACTGGCGGCAATTTCACTAGTAACAACCACATCAACACCAGTATTTAACAGGTTTTTGATCGCGATATCACCGATGTTGACCGGAGCTTGTAGTTTCACTTGGTTGATTTCTTCCATCACTTTTAAAACTGAATCTTTTGGGATGGCATCGGCAGTTTTGACCGAACAAACGCGGGCATTTCCACCTTTTACAGAAACCGTTGAAGTCACTACTCGAACGGGATTGGTTGCTTCAGCTTGACCGTATTTTACGCCTTTATTACAACTGTTTCCGCTAACTAGATAATCATGATCTTCATCGACTGTCAAGTGACAGCCTTTTGGACACATGATACAAATAAATTGTTTCATACTTTTACTACCTCCTCAACACAAATTTCGATTTCACCATTTAGGGCTTTGTCTAAGACTTTTTTTGAAAGCTTGATTTTTTCCATTTCACCAGGCACAATGTAACTTTTTTTCTGTTTAGCTAAGACTTCGCCTTGTGATTTGATTAAAATTTGGCTATCAGCGAAGACTTGATTCACTCGGAAGAAGACTTCAACTTTTCGTTCCACCTGTTCGCTGCGAATTTTTTGCGGAACAACATAAGTCACATGTTGACCATTTTGGACAGTGAGGCAATTGGTGGGTGCTAATTTTTGTTCTAAAATATATTCAGCCGCGGCACTGCCGGCTCGAATGCTTTCGGCAGTCACGAAATCGACTAGATCATGGACGTGTACGACATTCCCGCAGGCAAAAATCCCCGGCACCGAAGTTTCCATATTTTCGTAAACGAAGGGACCGCTCGTTTTACTATCCAAAGCGAGATTAGCATCACGGCTAAGTTCGTTTTCGGGAATCAAGCCCACCGAGAGTAAAATCGTATCGCAATCAAAAGTCTGTTCAGTTCCAGCTATCGGCTGGCGTTTTTCATCGACTTTTGAAACAACGACTTGCTCTACACGGCTTTTACCGCGAATCTCAGTAATCGTGTGAGATAGCAGTAGTGGAATTTCATAATCATCTAGACATTGAACAATATTACGAGTTAGCCCGCCAGAATAAGGCATGACTTCAACGCAGGCTAAAACTTCTGCACCTTCCAATGTCATTCGGCGCGCCATAATTAATCCGATATCACCAGACCCTAAAATAATGACTTTTTTTCCAACTAAATACCCTTCCATATTTACATAGCGCTGAGCGGAGCCTGCGGTATAGACCCCCGCTGGACGGCTGCCGGCAATTCCGATTGCACCGCGAGTTCGCTCGCGACAGCCCATTGCAAAGACCACTGCTTTGGTTTTTAAAATTTGATAACCGCGCTCTTTGTTAACAAGGTGAACTTCTTTTTCTTCAGTAACTTCTAAAACCATTGTATCTAAAAGAACTTGAATATTCGTTGCTTGGATTTTAGTGATAAAGCGGGCAGCATATTCCGGACCAGTTAATTCTTCTTTAAAATAATGTAGCCCAAAGCCATTATGAATACATTGATTTAAAATACCACCAAGTTTTTGGTCACGTTCAATGATTAAAATATCTTTTACACCTTTTTCATAAGCGGCTATTGCGGCTGCTAAGCCAGCGGGACCACCGCCAATTACGATTAAGTCATGCATTCTTAACGGGCTCCTTTCGTTGTCGCGACTAAGATTTGACTACCTTCGCGATCTTGTAAAATTTCTAAAGGCGTTTTATTTAATTCATCAGCTAAAATATCAACGACTCGTGGTCCGCAAAATCCACCTTGACAGCGACCCATACCAGCATTACAGCGGCGCTTGATACCGTCTACTGAAACCGGTGGAATAGGGGAGTGGGCAGCAGCTCTGATTTCACCTTCAGTGATTGTTTCACAGCGACAAATCACTCTACCGTAAGTGCTGTCGTTAGCGATTGCTTCATTTTTTTCTGGAATAGTTAATTCCTGAAAGAAAAGTTTTTCTCGAGAATCAATAAATGCGCTCTTTTGCTCGAACCGCTGACCGATCGAGTGTTCTAATAACTCGATTCCGTAGACAGCGATTGCCGGAGCGGAGGTGAGGCCCGGCGATTTAATGCCAGCTAAATCAATGAATCCAGGGGCTGCCACTTGGATAATGAAGTCGTCTCGAGTACTGTTGGCACGAACACCAGAAAAATTTCGAATGGATTGTCGCAAATTTAGTTCGGCAACTGATTTACGAGCCAATTCTGCTACGTTTCGTAAGCCGGCAGCAGTATTGCCAGTGTCTATTCCACTATCGAGTTCATTACGTTCTAAAGCTTCTGAATTTGGCCCTACAATCAAGTTTCCATGGACAGTCGGGCTGACTAAAACACCTTTTCCGATCTTAGAAGGGCACTGAAAAACCACGTGTTTAACGACAGTTCCTTCAGATTTATCCAATAAATAATATTCGCCGCGATTGGGTGTGATTTCAAAATTGGGTTCAGCAATCAGGTTATGAATATCATCGGAATGAACGCCTGCTGCATTGAAGACGTATTTTGTTTGAAAAATCCCTTGATTTGTTGTGATTTCGTATCCTGCTTCAAATCGTTCGATTTTAAGCACGCGATTATTTAAGGCGATTTCGACGCCATTTTTGACAGCTGTCTCTGCTAAAGCGAGGCAAAATTCCCAAGGATTTACAATCGCGGCAGTCGGGGCATAAAGGGCACCTTGACTTTGTTTTGAAAGATTCGGTTCTTTTTCATGGAGCGCTTGTTGGTCCAATAATTCCAGATCTTTTACGCCATTTTGGATTCCACGCTGATACAGTGTTTGAAGCAGTTCTAATTCTTCTTCAGAAAAAGCGACGACAAGAGAGCCGATTTGATTGTAGTGAACTGAAAGTTTTTGGCATAATTCTTTAGCCCGCTCAGCACCTTCAACATTTAATTTAGCCATCAAAGTCCCAGGTTCAGGATCGTAACCGGCATGCAAGATCGCACTGTTTGCGCGAGTTGCCCCCAAACTGATATCGTTTTCAGCTTCTAAAACAAGTGTTTTTAAATCAAGTTTGCCTAATTCGTAGGCTGTGGCTGCACCAACAATTCCGCAACCGATTACAATTACATCATACATAAATATTCCTCCCGCATAGTTGAGCTATTCCTCATTATTTTTTCAGTGAAATGAGTACAATAAAAAAGAGTACAGGAAACAGCCGCCAATGTCTGTTGGCGTTTGTTTGCTATACTCTTTTTATCTCTTCTAGCTAGTATTTAATTATCTGTAGTATAACACCTTTATAAAGCCTCAACAATCATTAAATTGACCAAATGCTACTTTCTGTAGTCGAAACTGCTAGACTGCCAGCCCCCAAAGCACCCATAATATCTTCTTTATCACGAATCAAACCGCCGACAATCAGTGGTTTTTTGGCATGGGTTGCCAGCTCTTTGATGATTTTTGGCGAAACATTAGGCAATACTTCGACTAAGTCAGCTTCCGTAATATTCAACTGGCGATCGATATTTGCTAAAGCAGAAGAATCTAACAAAAAAAAGCGCTGAATCGCTAATAATTGATGTTTTTTTGCCTGTCGAATAATGGCAGGCTTAGTTGAAATGATGCCATCAAAGGCAGTAGCTTGTTTGATATAGTCGATAGCCTTCTCATCGGAGGATAAACCTTTGACTAAATCTGCATGCAAAATTGCTATTTTACCTCTAGCTTTGATTTTCGCGGATAGTTCAGCTAACTCCATTAAATGAGATTGGAGAACAAAAATAACTTCGCTTTCTGAATTAAGTGCAACGTTTAGTTCAGTTTGATTTTTCAACGCTGCAATAACCGGAGCTACTTCTAATTTTTGATATAGTTCATGACTGTTCATCGTTTATAACTCCTTAAATTTACTCACAGTTCATTTTACCATGATAAAAAAAGAAGCAAAAGGGGAATCCAGTTTAGCGCGCGCTCCTAAAGGCTATTTTTTTAACTATTTTAAAAGAGCTGAAGCGTAAAAAGGGTGGCGCTCTAACAAAAAAATGTGCTTTCGAGTCGCGAAGCGCTTTGGGCAAATCAGGAACAACAAGTCATGCTTGAGTTTATCCGAAAATTATCTCTGATAAATTAGTAAAAGAACTATTTTATAGGAAAAAGCGCTCGAGTAATCGAGCGCTTTTAGTTTAGTTAAAATAATTGATGCCCATCGCTTGTTTTACTTCACTTAATGTTTTAGCAGCGACTGCTTGGGCTTTTTCACTGCCGCCTTTTAACATTTCCATAATTGCTTCTGGATCTTTGGCATATTCTTCACGCCGAGCGCGAATCGGTCCAAACTCAGCTTCTAAAACGTCAATCAAGTAACGCTTGATTTTGACATCTCCAAGTCCGCCGCGGCGGTAATGTTCTTTTAGTTCAGCGATTTTTTCTTTATCTGTTCCGAAAACGTCTAAATAAGTAAAAACCATATTGCCTTCAACTTGACCAGGATCTTCAACGTGAATATGATTTGGATCGGTATACATACTCATAACTTTCTTCGCCAATACATCAGCTGAATCTGCTAAATAAATACCGTTTCCTAATGACTTACTCATTTTACCATTACCGTCAATGCCAGGTAAACGACCTTGGCCTTTTTCAGGGAAGACCCCTTTTGGCTCTACAAGGACATCTCCATATGTGTGATTGAAACTTTGAACGATTTCTTGCGTCTGTTCTAACATAGGTTTCTGATCTTCACCAACAGGTACAAGATTTGCTTTGAAGGCAGTGATATCAGCGGCTTGAGAAACCGGATAGATAAAGAAGCCCGTAGGAACACTTTCACCGAATTTTTTTTGTTCAATCTCAAATTTTACGGTTGGATTGCGACGAACCCGACCGACACTGACAAGATTTAAATAGTACATCGTCAACTCTGCTAATTCCGGAATTTGTGATTGGATAAAGAGGGTTGAACGTTTAGGATCAAGTCCGACTGCTAAGTAGTCCAAAGCTACTTGTAAAACATTTGAAGAAACTTTTTCCGGATTTTTTGCATTATCGGTTAATGCTTGCATATCAGCAATCATGATAAACAATTCATTTTCAAGATCTGCTTGCATCTTTACACGATTTTTTAACGAACCAACATAGTGGCCTAAGTGTAATTGGCCGGTTGGTCGATCACCGGTTAGAATGATATTTTTCATTAACTCACCTTTTCATAAAAATTCTATCGCTAGTCTCTTCAAATCTTACCTTTTTTTTTCAAACATGACAACTCTTATTACTATTTTTATCAAAAGGAAAAACTGGTCTTGTGTAACAAAACCTAACATAAGGATGAGAAAAATTGAAAGACTTTTTGCTTAGGGCGAGTTTTTTTCTTTACAAATTAAAAAAACTTCGCTTATAATTAAGCTTATATTGGAAAGATTAGAAAATACTAAGGATAATGGGGTGGTTAGACATGCCAATGGTTGAATTTAAGCATGTAGAAAAATACTATGGAAAGTTTCATGCGTTGAAAGATATTAATTTGACTTTCGACAAAGGTGAAGTCGTTGTGGTAATCGGACCATCTGGGTCAGGGAAAAGTACCATGTTACGCTGTATCAATGGTTTAGAAGAGATTACTTCGGGTCAATTATTAGTGAATGGAAAAGATTTACACAGTAAAGAAGTGAAGCTGAAAGAAGTTCGTAAAAATATCGGAATGGTCTTTCAACATTTTAATCTTTACCCGAACAAAACGGCCTTGGAGAACATTACGATGGCACCGATTAAGGTTTTAAAACAATCTCCAGAGGAGGCAACTAAAGCGGCCGAGAAATTATTAGATCGAGTAGATATGTTAGATAAGAAAGATTCTTATCCTTCGATGTTATCCGGTGGTCAGCAGCAGCGGATTGCTATTGCGCGTGGCTTGGCAATGAATCCTGACTTGTTGCTTTTTGATGAGCCAACGTCAGCGCTCGATCCAGAAATGATCGGTGATGTTTTAAATGTTATGAAAAAGATTGCTCGTGACGGAATGTCAATGATTGTGGTAACTCATGAAATGGGCTTTGCAAAAGAAGTTGCCGATCGCATCATTTTCATGGCGGATGGCGAAGTCTTAGAAGAAACAAGAGATGTCAAAGGCTTCTTTGAAAAACCACAAGATGAACGAGCGCAACTGTTTGTCAGCAAAGTAATCAATCACTAGGAGGCGGCTTATGTCGAAGATGAAAAGAATAATCTCTTTGCTATTTCTTCCGTTGCTGCTCATGCTAGTTTTGTCTGGATGTAAAGGAGAGAGCGTTGCCAACGAGAACATAGCGAAACGAATAAAAGAAGAACCCACAATTATTTGGGGAGTAAAATATGATACGCGTTTATTCGGGATGATGGATATTAAAACGCGGCAAGTAGAAGGTTTTGATATCGACATTGCCAAGGCCATCACAAAAGAAATTCTTGGCGAAGAGGGTAAAGCCGAATTTGTTGAAGTAACTTCAAAAACCCGGATTCCCTTGCTGAAAAATGGGAATATCGATGCGATTATCGCGACGATGACGATTACCGAGGATCGGAAAAAACAAGTTGATTTTTCTGACATTTATTTTGATGCTGGTCAATCTTTATTGGTTAAAAAGGGCAGTCCGATCAAAAGTGTCAAAGACTTGACGGCTGATGATACTGTTTTAGCTGTTAAAGGTTCAACCTCCACCATCAATATTCGCAAGCATGCACCAGATGCTAAAATTTTAGAATTAGAAAATTATGCTGAAGCATTCACAGCGTTACAGTCTGGTCAAGGTCAGGCGATGACGACAGATAATGCGATTTTATTAGGAATGGCCTCAGAAAATGATAACTATGAATTAACTGGTGGAACATTTACCAATGAGCCCTATGGGATTGCAATCAATAAGGGGCAAGACGACTTTCTTGAGGAAGTCAATCAAGCCTTGCACAAAATGCATGATAACGGCACCTACAACAAAATTTTTGAGAAATGGTTCCCTAAAGATGCAGAAGGTCGTGCGAAGAAGGGGGCACAGTTCTAATGACAGAATTATTTCAAACCTACTCAGCTGATTTTGTCAGCGGCTTTAAGTTTACGATTTACGCAAGTTTGTTAGCTTTGTTCTTTAGTTTGATTATCGGAACGCTGATGGCAATTTTGCAATTGTCCCATAATCGAATTATCCGCAGTTTGGCAAAAGCCTATGTTGCATTTTTCCGAAACATTCCATTACTGATTATTGTGATGTTTTTCTACGTTGTAGCACCGCTGTATTTCTACAGCTTCGACGGGTTTCAAGCCGGAACAATTGGTTTGACGATTTACACGTCAGCCTTTATCGCAGAAACGGTGCGTTCAGGGATTCAAACAGTCCCTAAAGGGCAAATGGAAGCGGGGCTGTCTTCGGGCTTTTCTTACAGCGAAACATTACGTTATATTGTTTTGCCGCAAGCTTTTAAAATTGTCGTACCGCCATTAGGGAATCAATTTATCAACTTGATCAAAAACTCCTCAATTTTGGCGATGGTAGCCGGATTAGATTTGATGTATCAAGGGGATTTAATTGCCAGCAATACATTCAATACATTTGATACGTACATTATCGTCGGCCTGTTTTATTTGATCTTGACACTGCCATTATCTTATCTAATGAATTATTTGGATAAGAATTGGGCCAATGCCTAAAGAAAGGAAGGAATAACATATGAGTGATGCTTTTTCATGGATCAATATCCGATTCCTTTTGGATGGGCTATGGGTAACGATCCAGGTCTCGATTGTTTCAATTATTTTCAGTATGGTTCTGGGGGGGATTGCTGGAACCGTCCGCTATAGCAATATCCCAGTTCTTTCGAAGATTGTCGGTTTGCTAGTAGATATCATTCGAAATTTACCATTATTACTGATTATTTTCTTCACCTATTTCGCTTTACCACAAATTGGAATCAAGCTGAATATTTTTTGGGCAGCAGTTGCGGCCTTAACGATTTTTGAGTCGGCGATGCTATCTGAAATATTCCGTGCTGGCTTGAATGCAGTGCCGGAAGGTCAAACAGAAGCAGGTCTGTCATCCGGTTTTACTTATGTTCAAACTTTGACACTGATTGTGATACCTCAAGCGTTTAAATCGATGTTGCCAGCAATTTTGAGTCAATTGATCTCGTTGATCAAGGATACGTCTTTAGCGGTAATTATTTCATTACCTGAATTGACACATAATGCCAAAATTATTTATGGTCAAAACACCAATTATGTCATCCCAATGTTTATTGCGATGACTGCGATGTATTTTGTAGTATGTTACTTGTTATCGTTAGTTTCTAACTTTTTAGAAACTAGTAAATACAACTATTAAAAAAAGGCGAAGCTTTCTACTAAATGAGAGAGCTTCGCCTTTTTATTCAATCAGGGGGTAGTTTTCCCGCCTTTTTATTCTTTTTCTTGTTCTGTTTTTCGTTCGGTTTCTTTCATTGCAGGATCTTCGTAAACAGCTCCTGCTTGTGTTTTACCTAATTTTTCTAGCGTACTTGGTTCATGATCTGTGCCGTCTTCTTGCTTTTTCTGCTCAACAGCTTTTTCGGTAGCTTTGCTAGCAGGGTCTTGATTACGGGCGCCAGCAGAAACTTTTCCTAAATTTTCAGTTAGTTCTTTTTTGTCCATTTTCATCAACTCCTCTTAATAATAAGTGTAGCATTGATTGTTATCCATTCAAAAGAAAACGCTTTTTCCTTTATGGAGTTCTGGGGCTTGAAATATTTTGTCAAAAAGTGGAAAATAGGGTGATACTTGGAACTAGATGGAGATGAGCATTTTTGGCAAATGAAAGACCAATTGGATTTATCGATTCTGGTGTCGGCGGGTTGACGGTTGTCAAAGAAGCAATGCGTCAGTTACCAAATGAAGAAATTTTGTATTTGGGAGACACGGCCCGTTGCCCATACGGCCCCCGACCAGCAGAACAAGTGATTGAATTTACTTGGCAAATGACCCGCTTTTTATTGAAAAAAAACATAAAGCTGCTAGTAATTGCCTGTAATACAGCAACGGCAGTAGCATTAGAAGAAATCAAACAAACTATTGATATTCCCGTTATTGGTGTGATTCAACCTGGTTCTCGAGCCGCCTTAAAAGCAAGCGAGACCGGTCGCGTCGGGGTAATTGGTACTTTAGGAACGGTTAAGAGTGGTTCTTATGAAAATGAATTACGTAAGAAAGCTCATGAGACATATGTGTCCAGCTTAGCCTGCCCTAAATTTGTACCGATTGTTGAAAGTAACCAGTTTAATAGTTCTGTAGCCAAGAAGATTGTTTCCCATACATTGGCCCCTTTGAAACGGGAAAAATTGGATACCTTGATTATGGGCTGCACCCACTATCCTTTGTTGCGGCCGATTATTCAAAACGTAATGGGGCAAGAAGTTACATTGATTGATTCTGGAGCAGAAACGATCAATGATGTCAGCACATTATTGGATTACTTCAATTTGAATAATTATCAACACGCTGCTACAAAGTCTAGAATTTTTTATACAACTGGCTCGCCTAAAATGTTTAAAGATATTGCAAGTGAATGGTTGAATATTCGAGATTTAGCAGTGACACATATTGATTTAGGAGGAGAATAAACTTGCGACATGATGGAAGAAGCGCCCAACAATTGCGGCCGATAAAAATCGAAACGAATGTATTTAAACATCCAGAAGGGTCGGTAGTTATTTCTTTTGGTGATACTAAAGTCATCTGTTCCGCGACGTTAGAAGATTCAGTCCCGCCTTTTTTAAGAGGAAGTGAGACTGGCTGGGTGACTGCGGAGTACAGTATGCTACCTCGAGCAACGAATACACGGAATCGCCGTGAAAGTGCCAAAGGAAAGTTGACTGGACGAACGATGGAAATTCAGCGGCTAATTGGTCGTTCTTTACGAGCTGTGATTGATTTAGAAAAACTAGGTGAGCGCAGCATCATCGTTGATTGTGATGTTGTCCAAGCCGATGGCGGTACACGTACAGCTAGCATTACTGGCGGATTTGTTGCATTGCGTTTAGCAATCAATAAGTTATTGGCAAGTGGTGAATTAGCTGAAGATCCGATTAAAGAGCATTTAGCAGCTATCAGTGTTGGAATCTTACCTGATGGAACAGTGGTCACCGATTTGGACTATCAGGAAGACTCAGCCGCTGCAGTGGACATGAATCTAGTGCTGACTGAGTCAGGGCGCTTTGTTGAAATTCAGGGAACGGGTGAAGAATCTACTTTTGATGATGATGAATTGAACGCGTTGATTCTACATGGGAAAACGGCGATTGAAGAATTGATTGCCAATCAAAAAGAAGCACTGCTTACAGAAGTTGAAACGGCTGATAAAACAATTGTGATTGCTACCCGTAATCCAGGAAAAGCTAAAGAGTTTGCTGCACTTTTTGCAAAAGCAGGATATCAAACGAAAACCTTATTGGATTATCCAGATTTGCCAGATGTTGAAGAAACGGGGAAAACTTTTGAAGAAAATGCGCGTTTGAAGGCGGAAACGATTGCTCAAATTTTACAGCAGCCAGTTTTAGCTGATGATTCTGGGTTAGCAGTGGATGCCTTAAACGGTTTACCGGGAATCTTTTCAGCGCGTTTTGCCGGGGAACGGAAAAGCGATGCTGCAAACAATGCGAAATTACTGCATGAATTGACCGATGTTCCTGATGAAAAGCGGACGGCTCATTTCCATTGCACATTAGTTTTTGCTGCTCCACAAAAAGAAAGTTTAGTAGTAGAGGCGGATTGGGATGGTCGGATCGGCCGAATTCCCCAAGGAGATAATGGCTTTGGTTACGATCCATTATTTATTGTACCTGGCTTTGGAAAAACTTCGGCTGAATTGTCCAGTGAAGAAAAAAATCAAATCAGTCATCGAGGAATGGCGGTTAAAAAACTTGAGCAGGTTTGGCAGAATTGGTTGGAGGGAAATAAATGAAATATTTAGTTGTTAGCGATAACCACGGTGATCGTAATATTTTGGTTGAAATCGTGAATCGCTATGTCGATCAAGTAGACCATATGTTTCATTGTGGTGATTCAGAGTTAAAAGCTACCGATGAACTTTGGCAGCACTTTACAGTTGTTACTGGCAATTGTGATTACGATCCTGGTTACCAAAAAGAACAAGTTGTTAAAATTGGCGATGATACGATTTACCTGACGCATGGTCATTTATCTAATGTACGCTTTGGTTTGACAATGCTTTCGTTACAGGCACAAGAAAAGGGCGCAAACATCGCTTTGTTTGGACATATTCACCAAGCGGTAGCTGAAATGGACAAAAACATCCTCTTTGTCAATCCGGGAAGTATTTCACAGCCGCGCGGTCCAATCCAAATCCCTAGCTATGCAATTATTGACAGCGAAGAAACAAACTACCACGTTCAGTTTTATAATCGATCACATCAAGTGATTGAAGAATTAGCAGCTGATTTTGAACGTTAGTTCCTAATTTTTATTAAATATTTGGGTAAAAAGCGTTTTCTTATAGCTGTTGAGGTAAAATTGAAATAGAGAAATTAGAACGGAGGCGTCATATGATTAGTCCCGCGATTGAACAATTGATGAGAGATCATAAAGAAAATATGATGATCCCAGCAGAAAATGTGGCTAACGTAATAAAGGAACATCCTTTAGAACATGCCTTACTGCTTTTATCGCAGGCAGGCTATTCAACCATCCCTGTGCTGGATAGAGAAGATCATTTTGTTGGCTTACTGAGCTTGAATGATATTGTCAAAAAGATGTTGGGGATCGATGGTATTGATATATCCAATTTAGAAGAATTAACAGTAGCTGATGTTATGAAGACAGAGGTTGCTGTCATGCGTCCTGATGCAGAATTGGAAGATGTACTGCATCTTTTAGTCGATGCATCATTTTTACCGGTTTTAGATAATGAGGGTGTCTTTTGCGGGATTGTGACTCGTAGAGAAATTTTAAAAGCAGTTAATTACACTTTCCATACAATCGAAAGGAAAAATCCTGAAACTAAATTGATTTTTCATGCCAATTCACCAAGTTAAGTCAAAAGATCCTGAAAAGGGTCTTTTTCTTTTGCTCAAAATAGTGTCATAGTAAGTGTCCGGTAGCGATAAATTGACAAGTAAAAGTGAACATGCTATTTTAATCAAGTGTTTAAACAGTAACGATTACAGTTAAGTTCACTAAATAAATCAAGAACAAACAAAATTAAGAGAGGTATTGAAATGGCAAAAAAAGCAAAAATCATTAAAATGCAAAAGCAACAGGCTTTGATTGAACAATATGCAGAACAACGGGCAGCTTTAAAAGCAGTTGGCGATTATGACGGATTAGCAAAATTACCCCGTGATTCAAATCCCAACCGGTTAAAGCGCCGCGATTTGATTGACGGCCGGCCAAGAGGGTATATGCGTAAATTTGGCATGTCTCGTATTAAATTCCGCGAATTGGCTCATAAGGGTCAAATTCCCGGTGTCAAAAAGGCTAGTTGGTAAAATTAGCATGAAACAAAAAGGGGCTGTGACATAAGTGAATTCTGTTACGCTCCACTAAAACAAGAATCTCTTAGAAAACCGGGCTCTATACTTTTTGATGTTGGTGATCTTTCACCGGCATCTTTTTTTGCACTAGAAAAGACACCTTGAAATCCTTTAGAATTAATTTGGCGAACCAATCCTAAGGAGGAATCAAGATGTCTTGCACTCAGCTTATCAAA
>WPCI01038573.1_pt1 | contig 21100 bp, 19 predicted proteins | sample 5399871 | NCBI WGS metagenome assembly WPCI01 (sample SAMN12869469, study PRJNA574797) | sludge metagenome | isolation source: wastewater treatment of pH7 | place: China:Beijing | collected 2019-05-20 | reverse complement strand
CATAAAGGTTGGTCAAAAGATACAGTAAATTTCATGACACAGGTGTTTTTTGAGTTAGAATTTGTTACAATAAAAGATGGCGTCATTTTTATGGCAGACAAAAAACAAAAGCGTGATTTAATTGAATCGAACACATATCGTGAGAAAATGAACCACTTACAATTAGAAAAAGAATTGGTTTATAGCACATATCAGCAACTATATACATGGTTTGAAACGATTCGTAATCATAAAGAAGTAGAACAGTTAGGGTAAAGGATTTGTATTTACAAACCTTTTAGATCTGAGGAGGATTCAGAAATATGGATTTCAAGCAACATATCGCAATTGTACCGGACTATCCAAAAGAAGGTATTGTGTTTAAAGACATTACACCGTTAATGAACGACGGTAAAGCATACAAAGCAGCAACAGATGCAATCGTTGAGTATGCAAAAGAGAGAGACATCGACCTTGTAGTAGGTCCAGAAGCTCGTGGCTTTATTATTGGTTGCCCAGTTTCTTACGCATTAGAAGTAGGATTTGCGCCAGTTCGTAAATTAGGAAAATTACCACGTGAAGTAATTACAGTTGACTACGGTAAAGAATATGGTAAAGATGTTTTAACAATCCATAAAGATGCAATTAAACCAGGTCAACGCGTATTAATTACAGATGACTTATTAGCTACAGGTGGAACAATTGAAGCGACAATTAAGTTAGTTGAAGAGCTAGGCGGAGTTGTAGCAGGAATTGCATTCTTAGTAGAACTTACTTACTTAGATGGTCGTAAAATGTTAGATGGTTACGATGTATTAGTATTAGAAAAATACTAATCACTATATAGGTAGAACTACGGTGATAAAAAGTACCCGTGAATCTCTTGGAGAGGAGCGGGTACTTTTGTATAATTGAACCAAAAATTATAGTGAAATGTCAGTAAAATCTTTTCCTTTTCACAATTCACAATCATTGGGTTATAATGATAGAATATAATTTATTCTATTTAATAAAGATAAAGTCAATTTTCAATAAAAGGTGATTCGATGGCAAATGAGCAGGTACTAACAGCTGAACAGGTACTCGAGAAAGCAAGTCAATATTTAGTGGATGAAGATATTGAGCTAGTAGCACGTGCCTATGAATATGCACGCGATGCGCATAGCGAACAATACAGAAAATCGGGTGAACCATACATTATTCATCCAATTCAAGTTGCAGGTATTTTAGTTGATTTACACATGGATCCAGCTACAGTATCAGCAGGTTTCTTACATGATGTAGTAGAAGATACAGAGATTACATTAGAAGATATTGAACGGGAATTTAATAAAGAAATTGCTATGCTTGTTGATGGTGTGACAAAGCTTGGAAAGATTAAATATAAATCTCATGAGCAACAACAAGCAGAAAACCATCGCAAAATGTTTATTGCAATGGCTCAAGATATTCGAGTTATTTTAATTAAACTAGCTGATCGTCTTCATAACATGCGTACATTGAAACATTTGCCTCAAGAGAAGCAGCGTCGCATTGCGAATGAAACGTTAGAAATCTTTGCGCCTTTAGCACATAGACTCGGAATTAGTACTATTAAATGGGAGCTAGAGGATACGTCACTTCGCTACTTAAATCCACAGCAATATTATCGTATTGTAAATTTAATGAAGCGTAAACGTGCAGAACGTGAAGAGTATTTAGACGAAGTAATGACTGGTATTCGTGAGAAATTAGACGAAGTTGCAATTCAACCTGAAATTTCTGGAAGACCAAAACATATTTACAGTATTTATCGTAAAATGGCACTGCAAAATAAACAGTTCAATGAAATTTACGATTTATTAGCTGTACGTGTCGTTGTAAATAGTATTAAAGATTGTTATGCAGTACTTGGAATTATTCATACGTGCTGGAAGCCGATGCCAGGTCGTTTTAAAGATTATATTGCAATGCCGAAAGCAAATCTATACCAATCTCTTCATACGACTGTAATTGGACCGAAAGGTGATCCGCTTGAAGTGCAAATTCGTACGAAAGAAATGCATGAGATTGCAGAATTCGGGATCGCGGCACACTGGGCGTATAAAGAAGGAAAAACAGCAGAAACAACAGGTACATTAGAGAAGAAACTTACATGGTTCCGTCAAATATTAGAATGGCAAAATGAAGCTTCTAATGCAGAAGAGTTTATGGAGTCGTTAAAAATTGATTTATTCTCTGACATGGTATTCGTCTTTACACCGAAAGGCGATGTAATGGAATTACCACTTGGATCTGTTCCAATTGACTTTGCATATCGTGTGCATTCAGAGATTGGGAATAAAACAATTGGTGCAAAAGTAAACGGGAAAATGGTGACACTTGACTATAAATTAAAAACAGGTGACATCATTGAGATTTTAACATCGAAACATTCGTATGGACCAAGTCAAGATTGGGTGAAACTTGCTCAAACATCTCATGCAAAAAACAAAATACGTCAGTTCTTTAAGAAACAACGTAGAGATGAAAATATTGAAAAAGGCCGTGAACTTGTTGAGAAAGAAGTGCGTAGCCTAGAGTATGAGATGAAAGAAGTGTTAGCGCCTGACAATTTAAAACGAGTTGCTGAAAAATTCAACTTTGCAAATGAAGAAGATATGTTTGCGGCAGTTGGATATAATGGTATCACTGCATCGCAAATTGTTACGCGACTAACGGACAAGTTCCGTAAGCAACGTGAAGAAGAAGAGATTGTTGAAGTTAAAGAAGTTCGTAAACCGATGAAAATTCGAAAATGGGATTCTGGCGTTAAAGTAAGTGGTGCAGATAATTTATTAATTCGTTTATCAAAATGCTGTAACCCAGTACCTGGTGATGATATCGTTGGGTATATTACGAAAGGCCGAGGCGTATCGATTCACCGCCGTGACTGTGTAAATGTTCATACAGAAGAAGCTATAGAACGTTTATTAGAAGTAGAGTGGGAAGGTAGCCCTGAAAAAGAAATTGAGTATAACGTTGATATTGAAATTTCAGGTTACGATCGCCGTGGTTTATTAAACGAAGTATTACAAGCTGTTACAGAGACGAAAACGTACATTTCAGCAGTTTCTGGTAGAAGTGACCGTAATAAGATGGCAACAATTAATATGTCAATCTCTATTCGTAACTTACAGCACTTGAAAAAAGTAGTAGAACGCATTAAACGTGTTCCAGAAATTTATGCAGTACGACGCATGATGCATTAATAGGGAGTGTAGAAAAGATGAGAGTTGTTTTACAACGATCAAAAGAAGCGTCTGTCACAGTAGACGGTGAGATCGTAGGACAAATTCCGTTCGGTTTAACATTACTAGTTGGCATTACGCATGAAGATACAGAAAAAGATGCAACTTACATTGCAGAAAAAATTGCGAACTTACGTATTTTTGAAGATGAGAGCGGAAAGATGAACCATTCTGTACTTGATGTAGAAGGACAAGTTCTATCCATTTCGCAATTCACATTATACGGAGATTGCCGCAAGGGAAGACGTCCAAACTTTATGGATGCAGCTAAACCTGACTATGCAGAGCGTTTATATGATTTCTTTAATGAAGAAGTACGTAAGCAAGGATTGCATGTAGAAACAGGGAAGTTCGGAGCAATGATGGATGTTTCTTTAATCAATGATGGTCCGGTTACCTTAATTGTGGAAAGTAAATAGTGTTGCAAGAAGAGAGGGGATGAGCCCCTCTCTTCTTTTATGGTTTTTAATGGTATATTTTGTTAATTATTGTTATGATAGTTAAGAAAATAAACGATATAATCGGGGGATTATGGGAGGTAAAACTTATGGAAACATTTGTACTCGTTCATGGAGCATGGGATGGCGGTTATGTTTGGAAAAAACTAGCTGAACTTTTAAGGGAAGAGGGTCATAGTGTATATACTCCTACATTAACTGGACTTGGGGAACGAACACATCTTATGCAACCTAATATAGGGTTGAAGACATTTATTCAAGACATTGTTAATACTATTAAATATCAGGGTCTAAAAGATGTAATTTTGGTAGGACATAGTTATTCTGGTATGGTAATTACAGGGGTGGCAGAAGTGATTCCCGAGTTCATTAAGGAGCTAGTATACGTGGATGCAATGCTTCCGGAAGATGGTGATTCTGTTATGGATATTTCTGGACCGGAAATGGCCGCGCATTTTATAGAAGAAGTAAAAGTATACGGGGAGGGATGGCGTGTTCTTCCTAGAAATACAATAGATGAAAGAAAATCAGCGATGCCATTGTTGGCTTTTACACAATCGGTTGAAATAAAAAACTCTAAAGCACAATGTATACCGCATATATACGTAGAAGTAAAGGATAATCCAGAACATTGGCCAATGACGTCTATCTTTTTAGAATCAGCAAAAAAAGCAAGAGATAGAAAATGGGAGGTTTTTTCTATTGAAGTTGGTGGGCATTGGGTAATGGAAACTAATCCAGAGGCATTGGTCCGTATATTGAATCAGAGTGTAGAAGTAATTTAATGTATGCTTTACTTCCTATAGAAGAAATGGCCGCGCAAGTTGTATTACATGTAATGTTAGAAATTCTCGTAATTGGGGTAGGTATCGTTATATTATTTGAAGCATCATATGCTAGCAAGTGGACTAGCTCATTGTTATAAATCCAATACTAATGTTTATTTTGAGTCAATAGCTTTTTCGTTTATGTATAACTCTCTAATCAATATGGAACAATAAAAAGTAAAACATCCATATTGAATGTGAGGGATATACGTATGCGTATGAATGAAAAAGGGCATTCTGTTACAAATGGTGCAAATCAACTGTTTAACGTAAATTTTCATGATTTTATTTCAAAAGAGCAAAACAATACTTCGATGGAGCTTGCTTCTGAGTTTGGGATTTCTCTTCAAGATGTAAAGCGTCTAAAGAAGCAGATTGAACGCTCTTAGAGCACTTGACAATCCTACTGAACAAACGTATAGTAATTTTATATTTACATATGAATATAACCTTTGATAGAGAAGAGTAAATGAGACACACATGGAAAGAGAAGAAATGTCTTAGGCTGAAAACATTTCTACATGATGACTGATTGAATGACACTCTAGAGGTTTCAACTTGAACGGCGTATACGCTTAGTAGGGATGAACGCACATTTAAGCGTTATTAAAAAAAGTGGAAGCATACGTGCTTCAATTAGGGTGGCACCACGGGTATAATACTCTCGTCCCTACTGTTCAAACAGTAGAGGCGGGAGTTTTTTTATTTTTATTAAGATTAAAACAATTTGAGGAGGAACTGAATATGTCTATTCAAATCCCACGCGGAACGCAAGATATTCTTCCAGGTACTGTTGAGTTATGGCAGTATATCGAAGGGCAAGCACGCGAAATTTGCCGTCGTTACAATTACAAAGAAATTCGTACACCAATTTTTGAACACACTGAGCTATTTTTACGTGGTGTTGGTGATACGACAGATATCGTACAAAAAGAAATGTACTCATTCCAAGATCGTGGAGAGCGTAGTTTAACATTACGTCCAGAAGGTACTGCACCTGTTGTACGTTCTTACGTTGAAAATAAAATGTTCGGTGACGCAACGCAACCAACGAAATTATATTATATCGGTCAAATGTTCCGTTACGAAAGACCGCAAGCAGGTCGCTATCGTCAATTCGTACAATTCGGTATTGAAGCAATCGGTAGTAACGATCCTGCAATTGATGCAGAAGTCATTGCACTTGCTGTAGAGTTTTACCGCGGCATGGGCTTAAAAAATATTAAAGTTGTATTAAACAGCTTAGGTGATGCAGCAAGCCGTCAAGCACACCGTGATGCATTAATCGCACACTTTGAGCCACGTATCGGCGAATTCTGTTCTGACTGTCAATCTCGTTTAGAAAAGAACCCTCTTCGTATTTTAGATTGTAAGAAGGACCGTAACCATGAATTAATGGGAACAGCACCATCTATTACAGAATACTTAAACGAAGATTCAGCAGTATACTACGAAAAAGTTCAAGAACTATTAACGATGATGGATGTTCCATTTGAAAAAGATCCGAACTTAGTACGTGGTTTAGACTACTACCAACACACTGTATTTGAAATTATGAGTGAGGCAGAAGGTTTCGGTGCTATTACTACATTAAGCGGTGGTGGACGTTACAACGGACTTGTACAAGAAATCGGTGGACCAGAAATGCCAGGTATCGGTTTTGCGATGAGTATTGAACGTTTAATTATGGCACTAAAAGCTGAAAACATTGAATTGCCAATCGAACATAGCATTGATTGTTACGTTGTAGCGCTTGGTGAAAAAGCAAAAGACCATGCTGCAAAAGTTGCGTTTGATCTTCGTAAAGCTGGATTATCAGTTGAAAAAGATTATTTAGATCGCAAAATGAAAGCACAATTTAAATCAGCAGATCGTCTAAAAGCGAAATTTGTAGCTGTATTAGGGGAAGATGAGTTAGATAAAGGTATCATCAACTTAAAAGATATGGCAACAGGCGAACAAGAAGAAGTAGCATTAGATGTATTTGCTTCATACGTAGCAGAGAAATTAATATAGGGGGAACTTACAGTGGCTGAAAGAACGCATGCATGTGGAAAAGTAACAGTAGAAGCAGTTGGACAAACAGTTCAATTAAAAGGTTGGGTACAAAAACGCCGTGATTTAGGTGGATTAATCTTTATCGACTTACGTGACCGTACAGGTATCGTACAAGTTGTATTTAACCCAGAAACATCAAAAGAGGCGCTAGAAGTAGCAGAAACAATTCGTAGCGAATACGTACTACACGTAGAAGGTACAGTTGTTGAGCGTGGTGAAGGCGCAATTAATGACAATATGGCAACGGGTCGTATTGAAGTACAAGCAACGAAAGTAAATGTATTAAATGCAGCGAAAACAACGCCAATCATTATTGCTGATGATACAGATGCATCAGAAGATGTGCGTTTAAAATATCGTTATTTAGACTTACGTCGTCCTGTAATGTTCAACACATTCAAAATGCGTCATGACGTAACAAAAACAATTCGTAACTTCTTAGACACAGAAGAATTCTTAGAAGTGGAAACACCAATTTTAACGAAGAGCACGCCAGAAGGAGCTCGTGATTATTTAGTACCAAGTCGTGTACATGATGGTGAATTCTATGCATTACCACAATCTCCACAGCTATTTAAACAGCTTCTTATGGTCGGCGGATTTGAACGTTACTATCAAGTAGCACGCTGTTTCCGTGATGAAGATTTACGTGCAGACCGTCAACCAGAATTTACGCAAATCGATATTGAAGCTTCATTCTTAACACAAGAAGAAATTTTAGATATGATGGAGCGCATGATGACGAAAGTTATGAAGGATGCGAAAGGTGTAGAGATTAGTGCACCATTCCCTCGTATGACTTACGCTGATGCAATGGCTCGTTACGGTTCTGATAAGCCAGATACACGCTTTGAAATGGAACTAACAGACTTATCTGAGTTTGCAGCAGGTTGTGGATTTAAAGTATTTACAAGTGCTGTAGAAAGCGGCGGACAAGTAAAAGCAATTAATGCAAAAGGTGCTGCGAGCAAATACTCTCGTAAAGACATCGATGCATTAACTGAATTCGTAAAAGTATACGGTGCAAAAGGTTTAGCTTGGCTTAAAGTGGAAGAAGACGGCTTAAAAGGACCGATCGCGAAATTCTTCGGTGAAGAAGATGCAAACGTGTTAATGAATACATTAGAAGCTACTGCTGGTGACTTATTACTATTCGTAGCAGATAAGAAGAGCGTTGTTGCAGATAGCTTAGGTGCACTTCGTTTACGTCTAGGTAAAGAGCTTGAGTTAATTGACGAAAGTAAATTTAACTTCCTATGGGTAACGGATTGGCCGCTTCTTGAGTACGATGAAGATGCAGATCGTTACTTCGCAGCTCACCACCCATTCACAATGCCATTCCGTGAAGATGTTGAGCTATTAGAAACAGCACCAGAAAAAGCACGTGCGCAAGCATATGACCTTGTATTAAACGGTTATGAGCTTGGTGGTGGATCACTTCGTATTTACGAGCGTGACGTACAAGAAAAAATGTTCAAAGCGCTTGGATTCTCACAAGAAGAAGCACAAGAGCAATTCGGATTCTTATTAGAAGCATTCGAATACGGTACGCCACCACACGGCGGTATTGCATTAGGTTTAGACCGTCTTGTTATGTTACTTGCAGGTCGTACGAACCTTCGTGATACAATTGCATTCCCGAAAACAGCAAGCGCAAGCTGCTTATTAACAGAAGCTCCAAGCCCAGTTGCAGAAGCACAGCTTGAAGAGTTAAACTTAAAATTAAGCTTAAAAGAAGAGAAGTAAGAATAGGGTCTAGATGGTTATACTAATACCATCTAGGCTTTTTTTGAGAGGTTGTTTAAAAAGTCCGGTTCAGATAACTGTCGCATCTCATCGTTGCTTCGCCAGTCCGGTGCTCGAGTAGTAACGCTACACTGTGCTCCTCCTGGCTTCAGCGCCTCGATCTGCTCGGTTCTCTAAATCCTCTTTTTTAAACGTGTATTTAGGAAGAAATAAAATCCCGGTTTACACTATGTTTTTATTTTTGAAATATGTATTTTTAGGAATTCTATAACTTTTTCTATACAAATAGTCGGAAAAACGCTAGAATACATGGTAGACCATTTTTGTAATAGGAGTGTAGAGCTGAATGTTACATCAATTTTCACGTAATGAATTAGCCTTCGGTAAAGAAGGACTTGAAATATTAAAAAATAGTACAGTCGGTATTTTAGGAATTGGCGGCGTAGGTTCTTTTGCAGCTGAAGCGTTAGCACGTTCTGGAGTTGGGCGTCTCGTATTAGTAGATAAAGATGTTGTAGATATTACAAACGTAAACCGTCAAATTCACGCTTTAGTATCTACTGTAGGACGTTCAAAAGTAGAATTAATGAAAGAGCGTATTGCAGACATTAACCCAGAGTGTGAAGTAATTGGACTAGAAATGTTTTACACAGATGAAACATATGAAGAGTTCTTTAAGTACGGTTTAGACTTTGTAGTGGATGCATCTGATACGATTACGTTCAAAATTCATTTAATTAAACAATGTTTACGTCGTAAAATTAAAATTATCTCAAGTATGGGTGCAGCAAATAAAATGGACCCAACTCGTTTCCGTATTGCGGACATCTCTAAAACACATACAGATCCAATTGCGAAAGTCATTCGTACGAAGCTTCGTAAAGAGGGCATTAAAAAAGGTGTAAAAGTTGTCTTCTCTGACGAAAATCCAATCGTAATTCGTGAAGAAGTACGTAAAGAAATCGTACCAGACGAAAATGCAAAAATTCGTAAAGCGAAATTACCACCTTCATCAAATGCATTCGTACCATCTGTGGCAGGCTTAATTATGGCAAGTCACGTTGTACGTGAACGCATTAAAAATGTAGAAGTGAAACGTGTAGGGCAAGAATAAAGTGAAAGCATATATCCATTTTTGGATATATGCTTTTTTAGATGTGCTAAAGAAATAGGGGGATTTGCATTGCTACTAGTTCAAATGCAAGCAAGGTCAGTAAGTAATAATCATATTTGTCTGATTTATAACCTGAGGTCTTTTTTAAACTGTGAATGGTAAAAAGGCCTAACGTTAGAACGAGAATACCGAGTGTTATTTTGAAGGCTACTAATGAAATGGCAATCAGCTCCTTTCAATCGTATATGTTTATAGTAACATTTAAGTAAAAAATATCCAGTTGATTCAGGGAGTTCTTTGTATAGCGGGTTTGCTTATTTTGTAAATATTTGTCGGTAAATCGATATTCCTTGTCGAATAGTCGATATAATTAAAAAATCGTTGATATATTGTAAGTTATGATAGATATATTCGAAAAATCGTCGATATAATTTCATTTACCAATATGTTATCCACCGAAGAGACAAAAAAAGGATGTCACTTAGCCGGAAAATTGGGCTAGGTGACATCTTTTTTAATTCTCTGCAGAATAAATAATATCTAAATTACCATTTTGATCTGTCTTAAAAATGGGAGCGATTTGTTCTTCTTGTTCTTCAACTGAAACAAGTTTTCGAGCACGGTCCATAATTCTAACGAGCATTGCGTAATCTTCTTCGATTGCTTGTTGTTTTTTTGTGAGTGCGGCTAATTTAGTTTCAAGCTCATCATTCGTTTTTTGCAAGGAAGTGAGCTGAGTTTGTAATACTTCATTTTCAGTTTGTAACTTTGCGAGTGAAGGATTATTGTGCTCTAAGTTTTGCAAAAACGAGATGACATTTTGCATTGTAAGTTCTTGTTTACTTGGTACAATATCTTCTGAAAACTCAGCATCGATTACGAGTTGTTTCGTTTTTGTGAACTGATCTTTTTCTATTTTAGCTTCAGAACGCTTTAATTCTTTACGTTGTTTTTTCGCAAGCTGCACCGCATCTTCATAATTCGGTCTTACTTCAGCATTCCATCTAAAACCGCAAGCTGCGGAAGTGCGGTTTAAAGCATCGCCGACTTCATCGAATGCTTTTATTTGTGTACTGCCGCTGCGAATATGTCGTAAAACAGTTTCTGCTAAAAGGAGATCGTCTTCTTTTGTCCATGCATCTTGACGTGTTTTCATAAGCGAAGCCTCCATAATGGTGACGTTTTCGCTTATGTTACCCTTTATTTTTCGTTTTATTCGAACTTTGTAATCTTTCATATACAGTAGAAAGTGCTTGTTCAAATTTCCCTGTCATTTTCGGTTTATAATATTGTTTGTTTTTTATTTTATCAGGTAAGTATTGTTGCGGTACCCAACCATTTGGATGGTCGTGTGGATATAAGTAGCCAATGCCTCTTCCAAGTGCCTCTGCGCCTTTGTAATGACTATCTTTTAAATGACTTGGGATGTCACCTGTTTGCCCGTTACGTAAATCGTGTAAGGCAGCGTCAAGTGCTTTATAAGCTGAGTTTGATTTTGGTGATAGGCAAAGCTCAATAACGGCATTTGCAAGTGGTATGCGTGCTTCTGGGAATCCAACTCGTTCCGCTGATTCTATAGCTGCTAGCGTACGCGGTCCAGCTTGCGGGCTAGCAAGTCCAATATCTTCATATGCCATAATAAGAAGACGTCTACCGATGCTTTGTAGGTCACCAGCTTCAATAAGACGTGCTAAATAGTGAAGTGCTGCATTTACATCACTTCCGCGCACCGATTTTTGAAATGCCGATAATACGTCATAATGAGCATCTCCGCCTTTGTCATGAACGAACCTCTTTTTTTGTAAGCATTCTTCGGCGATTTCCAGCGTAATTTCCGCAGCTTTGTCATCAGTTGTAAAGCTAGATAAAACAGCTAGTTCCAGTGCATTATAAGCGGAACGCATATCTCCGCCTGATGCATTTGCGAAGTGATGTAATGCTTCAGGCGTAACAGTTACATCATATTCCCCAAGACCTTTTTCTTTATCTTCAAGTGCTCGTTTTAAGCCAATTAAAAGATCATCTTCTGTTAATGCGTGTAATTCGAAGATTTGACACCGACTTCGAATAGCAGAATTAATAGCATGGAACGGATTACTCGTCGTCGCACCAATTAAGGTAAGGAGTCCACTTTCTAAATGAGGTAATAGAAAATCCTGTTTTGCTTTATCTAGACGGTGTACTTCATCTAAAATTAAAACGAGGTGTCGATGCATTTTTGCCTCTTGTACGACAACTTCCATATCTTTTTTATTATGAGTAACAGCGTTTAATAGGCGAAAAGGGGTTCCGGTACTTCCTGCAATTGCGCTCGCGATGGATGTTTTTCCAGTGCCTGGAGGACCATATAAAATCATAGATTGAAAATGATTTGCTTGGACCATTCGCCATAAAATTTTTCCTTCACCAACTAAATGTTGTTGTCCGATAATTTCTTGAATATTTGTAGGGCGCATTCGATGTGCGAGTGGTTGTTTCATTTTTACCGTCTCCCTTAATGTATAATCTCTTTCTATCGTATCATTTTTTTTAGTGGAATTTGAAATAGGATGCTGTTTTGTGGGAAAAATGAATGTGAATATTTTCATTTTTCTTTCAATTGTAATAATTTCCGAGTTTTTCAATGTGATTTTATGTTATCATTTTGATACACAAGTTGAAATTTCTTATAATACTATATTATGCTATAATTTCATAGGATTTTAAATTGTGTTCTTTTACAAATAAGATATAACCAATAGAAGTGAAAATTTGAAAAGAGGTGCAAAATAGATGAAGATTTCAACAAAAGGCCGCTACGGCTTAACAATTATGATCGATCTTGCAAAAAAGTTTGGTGAAGGTCCAATTTCCTTAAAATCAATTGCGCAGGCACATGATTTATCGGAACATTACTTAGAGCAATTAATTTCACCACTTCGTAACGCGCGTCTAGTAAAGAGTACACGCGGGGCATATGGCGGATATGTACTATCAGATCAGCCGGCTAACATTACAGCTGGAGATGTAATCCGTGTATTAGAGGGTCCGATTAGTGTTGTAGAAATGATAGAAGAAGAAGAACCAGCACAACGCCAATTATGGATGCGTGTTCGTGATGCGGTGCAAGAAGTGTTAGATAGTACAACGTTAGAAGATTTAGTACGTTATGAGGAAGAAAATCACGGGGGCTATATGTTTTACATTTAATTCCTTGTGAAACGATTTGGAAAGAAGGAGATTTAATGGAACGCATTTACTTAGATCATGCTGCGACATCTCCGACTCACCCAGAAGTGGTCGAAAAGATGATTCCATATATGACAGAAACATTCGGAAACCCGTCTAGTATTCACTTTTATGGACGTCAAACGCGCCATGCAGTAGATGAGGCGAGACGCGCATGTGCACGTAGCATTCATGCGAATCCGAATGAAATTATATTTACGAGCGGTGGTACGGAAGCTGATAATTTAGCGCTTATCGGTGTAGCGCGTGCGAACCGTCATAAAGGTAACCATATTATAACGACACAAATTGAACATCATGCAATTTTGCATACGTGTGAATTGTTAGAGCGTGAAGGATTTGAAGTGACATATTTACCTGTTGATGAAACAGGACGAGTTCAAGTTTCTGACATACAGAAGGCATTAACAGAAGAGACAATTCTTGTATCTATTATGTTTGGGAATAATGAAGTTGGGACGATGCAACCAATTGCGGAAATAGGTAAGCTGCTAAAAGAGCATCAAGCTTATTTCCATACAGATGCGGTACAAGCTTACGGTTTAGTAGAAATTAATGTGAAAGAGTTTGGTATTGATTTATTATCAATTTCAGCTCATAAAATTAACGGGCCAAAAGGTGTCGGGTTCTTATACGCTGGTGCAAATGTGAAATTTGAACCGTTATTAATAGGCGGGGAGCAAGAAAGAAAACGCCGTGCTGGTACTGAAAATGTGCCGAGTATCGTTGGGTTGCATCATGCAATTTTGCTAGCTGAAAAAACTCGTGAGCAAAAAAATGCCCAATATGAAGAGTTTAAAGATATAATGGTATCTGTCTTCAAAAATGAAGACATTACTTTCGAGGTAAACGGAAACTTAGAATATCGCTTACCACATGTGCTTAATATTAGTTTTACAGGAATGAACATTGAACCGTTTCTTGTGAACTTAGACTTAGCTGGCATTGCAGTATCAAGTGGTTCGGCTTGTACAGCTGGTTCAATTGATCCATCACATGTATTAGTGGCGATGTTCGGAAAAGACTCCGATCAAATACGTTCATCCGTACGCTTTAGTTTCGGACTTGGAAATACGAAAGAGCAAGTTGAGAAAGCGGCGTACGAAACAGTGAAAATCGTGAAGCGATTAACACAAAATTAGCATGGGAGGTGACATGATGAACAAACTACCTCACGAAACACGCGTTGTCATCGGGATGTCCGGTGGCGTCGATTCATCTGTAGCGGCTCTTTTATTAAAAGAGCAAGGTTATGATGTAATCGGAATTTTTATGAAAAACTGGGATGATACAGATGAGAATGGTGTCTGCACAGCAACAGAAGATTACAATGATGTAATCGAAGTGTGTAACCAAATTGGTATTCCGTATTATGCAGTAAACTTTGAAAAACAATACTGGGATAAAGTATTTACGTACTTCTTAGATGAATACCGAGCTGGTCGTACACCAAACCCAGATGTAATGTGTAATAAAGAAATTAAATTTAAAGCATTTTTAGAGCATGCAATAGCGCTTGGTGCTGATTATGTAGCGACAGGTCATTATGCACGCGTTGCTTATATGGACGGCGAATATAAAATGCTTCGCGGCGTTGATGACAATAAAGACCAAACGTATTTCTTAAATCAATTAAGCCAAGAGCAATTATCAAAAACAATGTTCCCGCTGGGGGAACTGAAGAAACCACAAATTCGTGAAATGGCGAAAGAAGCTGGTTTAGCGACAGCGGCGAAGAAAGATAGTACTGGTATTTGCTTCATTGGTGAGCGTAACTTTAAAGATTTCTTAAGTAACTATTTACCAGCACAACCAGGTGTGATGCAAACATTATCTGGCGAAGTGAAAGGCAAGCATGACGGTTTAATGTACTATACAATTGGACAACGTCATGGCCTTGGTATTGGTGGTAACGGTGATCCGTGGTTTGCTGTTGGGAAAAACTTGAAAGAAAACATTTTATATGTTGATCAAGGATTCCATAACGAACTTCTATATGGCGATGAAGTTATTGCTACGAATGTTGGCTGGGTAAGTAATGAAGCGAAAGAAAAAGAATTTAAGTGCACAGCGAAATTCCGTTATCGTCAAGAAGACAATAAAGTAACGGTTCAAATCGTTGATGAAAATACAGTTCGTATTCTTTGTGACGAGCCAATTCGTGCAATTACACCAGGACAAGCAGTTGTTTTCTATGATGGAGATGAGTGCTTAGGCGGTGCTACAATTGATGAAGTGTACCGTAGCGGTAAGAAATTGGATTATTTAGGATAAAAGAGAAGCCTCTGCCGATTCGCGGTTAGAGGTTTCTTTTACATAAGGCGAATTTTCGTTCGCTTGGAAAATACATTCTTTGTTATAATTTGTTGTAGAGGTGAAGGACATGTCAAACAAACTTGAAACAGGTATTCAATATATGCAAGAAGGAAACTGGGAAGAAGCTGCTAAAAATTTCACAGAAGCAATCGAAGAAAATCCGAAAGATGCGCTTGGATATATTAATTTTGCGAACTTATTAGATGTACTAGGTGACAGTGAGAGAGCAATTTTATTTTATAAACGTGCATTAGAGTTAGATGATAAATCAGCGGCTGCGTATTATGGATTAGGAAACGTATATTACGGTCAAGAGCAATTTGCAGAGGCGAAAGCTGTATTTGAACAAGCGATGCAAGCTGGATTACAATCAGCTGATGTAACGTTTATGTTAGGTATTACACATGTGCAACTTGGAAATGATCGTCTTGCACTGCCGTTTTTACAAAGAGCAACAGAATTAGACGAAAACGATGTAGAAGCTTTGTTCCAGTGCGGACTTTGCTTTGCACGACTAGAACATATTCAAGAGGCGAAACCTTATTTTGAAAAGGTATTAGAAATGGATGAAGAGCATGCAGATGCGTATTATAATTTAGGTGTTGCCTACGTATTTGAGGAAAAAAATGAGAAGGCTCTCGCTTTATTTAAGAAAGCAACTGAAATTCAGCCGGATCACTTTTTAGCGGGTAATGGTGTTCGTTTATTAGAGCAAGAAGCTGAATAAGGAAAATGTAGTTTAATGGGTAGTTATCCCTCATCTAAATAGGTGGGGGATGTACTGCTCATTAAAGTGAAACGAAACCGGAAAGGAGAGGAAAGATGGGAAATCAACATGCAATGGATTTGTTTGAGGAAGAGAAAAAGTTTATAAAAGCGCAAGTTCTTCATACCATTTTCCACAACGAAGAAAACCTCTATTCCGTTGTCAGTATGAAAGTCATTGAAACGAATGAAACGTACGACGAAAAAAAAGTGATGATAAACGGTCATTTTCCCCGCATGCATGAAGATGAAGTGTTTACGTTGACAGGTCATTTTAAAGACCATCCAAAGTATGGGAAACAATATTTAGTTGAAACGTTTAAGAAAGAATTGCCGCAAACGAAAGCCGGTATGGTGCAATATTTAGCGAGTGATTTATTTAAAGGGATAGGAAAGCGTACAGCTGAAAAAATTGTGGACCATCTGGGGGAACATGCTATTTCTAAAATTATGGATGATCCTGAGGCTTTAAATGGTGTTGTCAACAAGCAAAAAGCACAAGAAATTTATGAGACAATTGTTGAACATCAAGGGCTAGAGAAAGTAATGAGCTTTTTAAATGGCTACGGTTTTGGAACGAAGCTTTCTATTAAGATTTATCAGCAATATAAAGAGATGACATTAGAAGTAATTCGTAATAACCCGTACCAACTTATTGAAGAAGTGGACGGAATTGGTTTTGGAAGAGCGGATGATATCGGGCGTGCGTTAGGGATATCGGGTAATCACGACGACCGTGTACGCGCAGGATGTTTTTACACGTTAGAGAATGTCTCATTACAACTTGGTCACGTTTATATGAGGAAAGACCAACTTGTAAGAGAAACGATGTCACTTTTAAACAATCAAGAAGGAAGAGTGACTGAGGAAGATATTGTAGGTTGTATTGAAACGATGCAAAGTGAAGGGAAAGTCATCATAGAAGAAGAGCGAGTGTATTTAGCAACGTTATTCTACTCTGAAAAAGGTGTTGTAAAGTCCATTCGCAGGCTTATGAATCAAGAAGAAACACCTTCATTTCCAGAGGCAGAAGTGTTAAAAACATTAGGTGAAATTGAAGAACAACTGAACGTACAATATGCACCGTTTCAGCAAGAAGCAATTCAAACGGCACTTCATAAACCGATGATGTTATTGACAGGTGGACCAGGAACAGGAAAAACAACAGTTATTAAAGGAATTGTTGAAATGTATGCGTCACTTCACGGGCTATCGTTAAATCCGAATGAATACAGTGATGATAATCCATTTCCGATATTATTAACGGCTCCAACAGGAAGGGCAGCGAAGCGAATGAGTGAATCAACAGGGCTTCCAGCTTGTACAATTCACCGTTTACTTGGCTGGACGCCAGAAGGGTCTTTCCAGCGGAATGAAACAGATCCGGTACAAGGGAAATTACTCATTATTGATGAATTTTCAATGGTTGATATTTGGCTTGCAAATCAGCTGTTTAAGTCATTGCCGACTAACATTCAAGTTATCGTTGTAGGCGATGAAGATCAATTACCATCTGTAGGACCTGGACAAGTATTAAAAGATTTATTGAATGCAGGTGCAGTTCCAACAGTAAAGCTTACTGAGATTTATCGTCAAGCGGAAGGTTCATCAGTAATTCAACTTGCCCATGCGATAAAAAATGGAACGCTCCCACCAGATTTAGCGCAAAACCAAAAAGATCGTTCATTTATCGGTTGTACAGGAGCTCAAATTGTTGAGGTTGTTAAGAAGGTTTGTGAGAATGCGAAGACAAAAGGGTTTAGCGCAAGAGATGTACAAGTATTAGCCCCGATGTATCGTGGACCGGCGGGTATTAATGTACTAAACGAAGCGTTGCAAGAAGTGTTTAATCCGAAAAGGGAAAAGAGTAAAGAAATTGCTTACGGTGATGTTGTATACCGAAGAGGCGATAAAGTCTTGCAACTTGTTAATCAGCCGGAGAGCCAAGTGTTTAATGGTGATATCGGCGAAATTGTTTCGGTGTTTTATGCGAAAGAGAACGTTGAGCAACAAGATATGATTATCGTTTCATTTGATGGAATTGAGGTAACATATACAAAACCAGATTTAAATCAAATTACACATGCCTATTGCTGTTCGATTCATAAATCACAAGGTAGTGAATTTCCGATTGTGATTATGCCGATAGTAAAAAGTTATAATCGTATGTTACGTCGTAATTTAATTTATACTGGTATTACAAGAAGTAAGAAGTTCCTTATTATTTGCGGGGAGGAAGCTGCTTTCCAGTCTGGTGTAAATCGCCTTGATGATGCAATGCGTCAAACGACTTTAGCTAGTCGATTGCAAGAATCACAAGGAGAAGTACAGATGGTAACGGTTAACGGCGAAGAAATGGACGTGGAAAACATTTCACCGTATGATTTCATGTAACAAGGTGAAATTATATAGTGAAACTTTCAAACGTATAACGTTGAAAGGATCCAGCAATGTATAAATGAATGCAGTTTGGACATAATGGCGAATAGAATCCGGGAGACTGTAAGGAGATGAACGCCATATGTTTATTTGTCCAAATTGCAAAGGAAAAGACATTGGAAAAATAGGTGTCAACCAATTTTATTGCTGGAATTGTTATATCGAATTATCGGTTTCAAAGGGGAAAATCCATACGCATCAAGTAGAAGAAGATGGTTCACTAAGCTCTCTTGATGATTTATTTGATGAGAATGAAAGAACGATCGGATAACGAAAAGGGGGATTTACTTTGAATCTACGCAATTCATTAATCGCATTAGGTGTTGGAGCGGCAGCATATCAATATGCTCGCAAACAAGATGTATTTTCAAAACGTAATATGAAAAAAGCACGTAAGATGATTAAATCTTATTTATAAGCGTAAAAAACTCCCTTCATGATAAGGGAGTTTTTTTATGCACTTGTATGCAAATATAAAAGTCCAATTTCAGAGAAGAGATAAGATAGGCCGTAACATCCAACGCCAAGCATTCCGTAATGAAATAATTGCTTCGCTTTTTCTTTTCGTGAGGAACGAATAAAGAAGCCTTTCCAAATACCAAACCCGATACAAATCCATTCAAGAATCATAAAAAGTGCAGATAATATGAGCATAAATAAAACCATTATGAGCCCTCCTGATTATAATGTTTCATGCTGCATTCTTAGGGGTGGTTGTCCTTGTTATGTTATGTATATGTACATCTTTACAAAACAGTATGGTCTGCACGAAAAGATTTTAAAACTTTTGCACATAACCTACCCTATTTATTTTCAAAATAAAGGTGGAGGAGGTTTTTCGTGTGAAGAATCTTAAAATCATTTGGATATATCGTTTAGGGTTATTGTTACTTGTTTTTCTTTGTTTGCTCGTCTTTTTAAAAATTAAGCCGCTATGGGCACCGATTATTTTTGTATGTAAAGTGGCCATTACACCGTTTCTTATTGCATGTTTCATTGCGTATTTATTGCATCCTTTAATTGAAAAAATTCATAAGGAAGGGATGCCGCGCACACTCGCTATTTTGCTCATTTACATCCTTTTCTTTGGCGGAATTGGTTATGGAATTTATAAAGGAACGCCGGTTGTGATTAAGCAATTACAAGAAATCAATGAACAATTCCCGCAGTTTACAAAAATGTATGATTCTTGGATGGATGGTGTTACAGAACAAACAGCGAATTTTCCATCATTTATTCATGAAAAGGTGAAACAAATTTTTATTGGAGTAGAGACGAAGATACAAGCGCTTTTAAATAAAGTGATGAGCACAGCTCGTGGTGTACTGGATTCGTTACTCATTATTTTCTTGATTCCGTTCATTGTATTTTACATATTAAAAGATTACGGCGAATTTTATCATATTTTTTGGAAACTAGTCCCGAGTAAGTGGCGTAGTACGGGGCAAATACTGGCGAAAGAAATAGATAAATCACTTGGAAGTTATATTCGCGGACAGTTATTCGTTTGTTTAGTATTAGGAGGAGTATCGGTTCTTTCTTTTTGGTTTATCGGTATGAAATATCCATTATTACTTGGCATCATCATCGGGATAACAGATATAATCCCATACTTTGGCCCTATTTTAGGAGCGATTCCAGCGTTGATGATTGCAGCAACGGTATCAACAAGTTTACTCATTAAAGCGGGGATTACGATTGCTATTTTGCAATTCGTAGAAAGTAACATTTTATCCCCTTATATCGTTGGTAAGTCGCTTCGCATGCATCCTGTCGTTATTATGCTTGCACTACTAGTTGGGGGAGAAGTGGCAGGAATTGTAGGGTTATTAATATCAGTTCCTGTTTTAGCGGTCATTCGTACAGTGATTGTTCATGTAAGGCCTCTTTGGAAAAAAGAAGATGTGTAATAGGAAGGCCCTCTACTTATAAAAGTAGAGGGCTTATCATTATTTAGAGAGTTGTTCGTTTATTTTTTGAACGAGAGAGCTTACATCATTTGTTTGAATATGTTTTATTTTTTTCCATTCATTATCATACATAAATACAATTTGATTGCTGAAAAGTCGCTGTTGTTCTTTTAAATTAGAAATTTTCGCGAAAGAGTACTCTTCAAATAATGGGTTCTTACTTACATCTGGTCCATAAAAGAAGAGGCGTTTGTTCGTTAAAATTAACAATCCCGGCCTTGCGACGGAACGATAAATAAATATATCTAGTGAACATGCTGTGTAAAATAGTATTGTTTCGTCAGTCGTTAACATATTTTTAGCTTTATCCAATAAGGTTGTCATTATAATCGCTCCTTTATTATTGATAATTTAATTATAACAAAAATAAAATATTCAGAAAAAAATTTAGGGGTAGTACAATTTATTAATACATGCATAATATATGAAATGGCTGTTAAAAATGAATAGTAGAATAGTTATGATTAATAAGTAATTGATATAATATAAATGATTATCTACATTGACAAACTTAAGAGAATTCTATTATATTTAGTCATATAATACATTAAATCAATGACGGAACAAGTACGTTACAGTCCATTTATAGAGAGAAGCTTCCATATGGCTGAAAGAAGCTTTAAATGAAGGGTAACAGAAAGCTAATCCTGAGAGCAGCTAATCACTGCCGTCTTGCCACGTTACGGCACCATGAGGTGATGAATTGATTCGTATAGCAATCAATTCATAATTAGGGTGGTATCGCGAGTTAACTCTCGTCCCTTTTATAGGGGCGGGAGTTTTTTATATTTAAGGAGGAAAATACAATGAAACAACTAACAGGCGCACAAATTCGTCAAATGTTTTTAGACTTTTTCCAAGAAAAAGGACATGCAGTAGAACCTAGTGCATCACTAGTTCCACATGAAGATCCATCTCTTCTATGGATTAA
>WPCI01049308.1_pt1 | contig 21158 bp, 13 predicted proteins | sample 5399871 | NCBI WGS metagenome assembly WPCI01 (sample SAMN12869469, study PRJNA574797) | sludge metagenome | isolation source: wastewater treatment of pH7 | place: China:Beijing | collected 2019-05-20 | reverse complement strand
GAGGGGGATTGTGCTGGCGCAGAGCGCATCAAAGCAACAAAACAAAACCCTGCACGGGTACCATTCCTTAGCCAACCCAATTAATTATATAATAACTCTCCCAAACTAGTCAGCAATATCGGAACAGGGCATGCAGTTCCCAAAGAGTGCCCTTTAGATATCATTTTTCACTCTATTGAGTGAAGGTTATCTTTATTTCCAGGTAATTATTCTAAATGCCCGATCTTACTTATAACGGTTTTTAACCTCAAGTCTGGATACAATAGACCCTTTGTTCTGTATACAAATACCTTCTCAACATTCTTGCTTTGTATACAAAGATCCCTCCTTTGTTACCAGACCTGATAACAATTCTGAGGGCTTCTTCTTTTGAAAACTAGCCCTCTTTATGAGGATATTTTCAGGCATCGAAGACGCTATGCGTTATCAGCAGTTGTTTTAATGAGTACAGGTACGATTATCATATATAAGAGCCTATCCGAAAAGTCCCGCTGCTCTAAATGTCATCCATGCGCATGCTAAATGAAGCATAGCAAGGTAATTCTCAACTTTCTTTTCCCATCTTATAAGCAGCCTTCTGAATCTGTTTATCCAAGAATGTGTCCTTTCTACAAACCATCTTCTTGCCCTAAAACCTGGTATCTCTATTCTTGTGTTTTCCTCTCCGCGGCTTTTGATATGGGCTATATAACCATATTCTTTAACCAGTTGTCTGATGTCAGGAAAATCATATCCTTTATCCATACAGATATTCTGAATTCCCTCATCTGGAGAAGATCTTTCAAAAATAATGGCATCTAAAGTCTCTTTTACAAGCTTTTTATCGTGACATTTGCTCCATCAACAGTTACCAAAAACGGTATACCTTTCCCATCTGTCAAAACACTCCTTTTTGTACCTTTTTTGCCACGATCAGTTGGATTCGCTCCGGTCCTAGGTCCACCTAATGGTGCTTTTTCACACAAGTTGATATGACTTTTTCACCCGAACCTGAAGCCTTTCATTTCAAAAAATTTATAGTAACTGGGACAAAGAGCCCAGCTACATATTTAAGGAATTAATTAAATCCAGATGAATACATCCAGATGAATACAAATATAAATATTTTTACAAATATTTTTATGATAGTTTCATCAGGAACTTCAAACAATACTTTCATCTTTCCTCCTTATGATGAATATTGTTCATTTTGCAATACAAGACTTGTAAAAAAGGAAAAATGTAAGACTCTACTATGTAAACCGCTTGTTATTTTGTACCGAAAGATAATTATTTATACTTTCAAGTACGCATTACAATTAGTCTACTTATAGCTACGAATAGTAGAGTTTTTGTAACGTTTCTTTCCTTAAATTAAAGTCTTTGAGTCATTGGGACCGTGAATCCTTTTGACTTAAGACCTTCTTTTGTCCTTACATTTCAACCTCCAATTAACTATTTTCTGCACCATTATAGTCAGTAACTAATTCTTGATGCAGACCAACCTAATAAATGCCTGATCTTACATATAACGGTTTTTCAACTCATCTTTGGATACAATAACCCTCTTACTTTGTACACAAAGATCTTTTTACTTTACCAGATAGAATAATAAATTCACAGATACTCGTTTTTCAACTTCACCTTAAATACTATGACCACTCTTTTATCCCTCCTTTACTCTTCTTTTGTATACAAAGACATTATTTTTTGACCATACATGTACCATACATGGGAATGAATAAACCATAACTAACCATATAGCTGAAGAAAAATATATTGTTTTTTTGGGCAGTATATAGTCATTTACTCATTTCAATTATAATTCCTGTCCCTTTTTTTAGTTTGTTGCACTTTGGACAACGTTCAGTTGTATAGACGATTATTTTTGCCATGCTTTGCACCCCTCTGATTTATGGTACAGTCTCTTTCTTTGTTTCGTTATTTACTTATTAGTTTTATTTCCATTGTTGGAGGGGTGAGTATGCTGGCGTAAAGCGCATCAAAGCAACAAAACAAAACCCCGCATGGGTACTATTCCTTAGCCAACCCTTACTTATTCTATAATAACTCTCCCAAACTAGTCAGCAATATTGGAACAGGGCATGCAGTTTACAAAAAGTGCCCCTCTTGATATCATTTTTTCACTCTATTAAGTGAAGGTTATATTTAGAGCCTATCCGAAAAGTGATTACCTGTTATAACTTTTACAATATGCAATATGCAAAACCGGAATGGATACTCGGATATTTTGATCTATTGTAACTTTTTAATATGCATTACTGACTTTTCGGATAGGCTTTAAGTCACTGTTCCCCGAAAACTCTATAATATATTACTAGAGGATAACTTTCTGGTTTAAGGTAAATTTCCGGAATTTTTTTTGTTCTCTCAGGTCAGAGGAATCAATTTGTAATATTCTTTCCACATTCTTCTTATTATTTTTACTTCTCTCTAAAACTTTTGAGCCGTTTGGACTTCTTAATTTAGAGTCCAGATTCAGACTCTTCGTTTTTTTATTTCTCTTTCCCTATCCCTATCTCTCTTCTTTCCCTATTTTTTTACTTTTTTCATACTCTGGAGCTCTCTTTTCAGAAAAAGACAAAAAATTACAAAAAAAACATTATATCATTGGTCTTTCATACCTCTCTCAAGTGTAAAAAGAGGTGTCACGTCATAGAGAAACTATTATCTTCCGGTTGTAAACCCCTTGATGAGCTCCTGGGGGGAGGTTTCGAGAGAGGAATCGTAACCCAGGTTTTCGGAGCCGCAGGAACCGGAAAAACAAATATCTGTATCCAGCTTGCAGTGGAATGTGTAAAGCAGGGACAGAAAGTCATTTTCATCGATACTGAAGGGCTTTCTCCTGTTCGTTTCAAGCAGATCGCAGGAGAAAATGCAAAGGAAATAGCCAGGAACATAATTATCTATGAGCCTCTCAGCTTCGAAGAGCAATATTCATCCGTAAGAGAGGTAGAAAGGATAGCAGGCGAAAATGTCGGGCTTGTAGTCCTGGACTCCGCAACTTCGTATTACAGGTATGAGCTGGAGGATGACGAGACCGGAATAAAAAGCCGGAGAGAGCTTGCTAACCAGATAGGGTTCTTACATGCTCTTGCCCGAAAACATGGTTTTGCCGCACTTATAACAAATCAGGTATATTCGGATGTTGTCGGAGGAGGAGTGCGCCCGCTGGGAGGAAGTTCCCTTGAGCATATCTCAAAAACGATTATCCGGCTGGAAAAAACGGGCGAGGGTACAAGGCGTGCCGTTCTTTACAAACACCGCTCCCGACCTGAAGGCTCAAGTGCGGAATTTACAATTACAGCAGAAGGGATTCGTTAAAAAAATATCTCATAACAGAAAAACGTAAAGCTCCCGGAAAAATCCGGGATTCTGGCATCACTGTTTTTGCAGTAACTTCTCTCCTTAAGGGTTTTTCCCGCCGGGTTAACGTTCTCTGGTGCCGGCTATAAACTCTTCAGTCCTGAGATACGCCACATCATCAGGGTACTGGATAGCCGGATGTTTCATGAAGTAGGAAGACGGGGAGTACAGTACTCCTCCTATCCCGCGGTCAAGGGCAAGCTTGCAGCAGCGGATAGCGTCAATAACTACACCTGCGGAGTTAGGCGAATCTTCCACTGAAAGCCTGAGTTCAAGGTTCATGGGCACATCCCCGAAGAGTTTGCCCTCCATCCTGAGGAAACAAACCTTGTTATCTTTCTGCCAGGCAACATAGTCGCTTGGGCCTATATGGATATTTTCGTCTTCGAGTTTATGTGAAAGGACAGACTGGACAGCTTCGGTCTTTGATTCACGTTTGGAAGCAAGCCTGCTCCTGTTAAGCATATTTAGGAAATCAGTGTTTCCTCCGGTATTCAGCTGATAAGTCCTTTCGAGCTTTACACCGCGTTTTTCAAACAGGTCTGCAAGAACCCTGTGAGTGATGGTCGCTCCAAGCTGGGCTTTTATATCATCGCCTATAATGGGGATATTCTTTTCTTCAAACCGTTTCGCCCATTCAGGATTGCTTGCAATAAAAACAGGCATATTATTGATAAAAGCCACCCCTGCTTCAAGTGCACACTCGGCATAAAAACGTACAGCTTCTTCGGAGCCGACAGGGAGGTAATTGAGGAGCATATCTGCGCCCGAATCCTTCAGTTCCTTAACAATATCTGTTTTTGTGGCTTCAGGCTCCTTGCTGACAATAAATGTATAATTCTCCCCGTAGTTCTTCATATGGTCAGAGACTCCGTCAAGTGCCCTGCCCATTTTTACTTTCACACCTGTGAGGGGGACATCAGGACAAAAAACCGCTGTGCAGTTCGGGGGGGCAAATATCGCCTCTGATACATCCTTTCCCACCTTCCTGGCATCAATGTCAAAGGCGGCAACAACTTTGATATCGCCGGGCCTGTACCCTCCGAGTTCCCGATGCATTAGCCCTATGGGATCTTTATCTTCGGTTTTATAGTACTCGATGCCCTGTATCAAAGAGCTTGCACAGTTCCCGATTCCTGCAATTGCTATTTTTATTTTTGTCATAAGCGCTTACTCTCCGATGAATACCCTGACTCTCATAAACCATAAATTGAATGTAAAGACAGATTTTTAAACTCCCAGAATGTATATTCAGAGATTTACGGATTCAAGGTCTCTGAAATTATGAAATATAATTCCTGAAATTACAAATCTTCCTGTATCTCAGCTATAAATTTAAAATCTTCCCTTATTTGTACTGTTACTTTATAAATCTATTATATCTAACTTTGCTCTTTGTGAATGAATTATTATGCTTATTTATATATATCTAAATCGTACTTCAAAATTTGCCTAGCTTAAATTAAAATAAAAAATATTAATCTTATCTCAGGCTTTCAAACTATCGATTATTTATTCTTTTTATATGGGGGCAGATGTCCTTTAATTTGAACCTTTTATTTTGGCTTCTGAACTGGCTGGCAGATAAATTTCTGGAAAAAACTCTGGCATGAAAAAGGATACCGAATAAGTTTTTATCTGATGGGTGGCTTGAAAAGGAAGTCTGTAAATTCTCCGGCAGAAGCTGGTGTTTACATCGGAAAGTGATTTTAATGAGGACAATTGACTGGAATGAAGAGTCCAATTCTGTGGTTCTGGTAGACCAGACCTTACTCCCGCAAGAATATAAAGTAATAGAATGCAAAACCCTGAGTTCTTTATGTGAGGCTATACAGTCTCTCAGGATCAGGGGCGCACCAGCGCTGGGTGCTGCAGGAGGTTTCGGAATTGCCCTGGCAGCTTACCTGAGTGGGGCAAAAGATATCGAATCCATGACAAAAGACCTTAAGGTTGCGGCAAAAGCCCTTAAATCCACTCGCCCTACAGCCGTGAACCTGGCATGGGGTGTGGACAGAGTTTTAAATGCAATTTCTGATGCATTTGATTTCCGGGGCATACGCGATATTGCTCTTCAGGAAGCCAGGTATATTGCAGAAGAAGATATCGAAACAAATAAGCTGATAGGTAAATACGGAGCAAAACTCCTGAAAGACGGGGATACCGTACTTACACACTGCAATGCTGGGAGGCTTGCCTGCGTTGATTGGGGCACAGCCCTCGGAGTGGTACGTTCGGCTATTGCTGAAGGCAAAGAGATTAAAGTCCTTGCCTGTGAAACAAGACCTCTGAACCAGGGAAGCAGGATCACTACCTGGGAGCTCATGCAGGATAAAATCCCTGTAACCCTTATTGCGGATTCCATGGCTGGCTGGGCAATGCGCCAGGGGCTTGTAAACAGTGTGCTTGTTGGGGCTGACCGGATAACCCAGGATGTTGTGTTTAACAAGATAGGGACTTACACGCATTCTATCCTTGCGAGAGAACATGAAATCCCCTTTTATGTGGCAGCTCCGGTCTCTACTTTTGATTTTGAAGGCTGGGAAGGGAGCATAGAGGTTGAAATGCGAAATCCTGATGAACTGCGGTTTGCAGGTTGCCAGCAGCTTGCCCCTGAAGACGTTCCTGTTTATAACCCTGCTTTTGATGCAACTCCCATGGAAAATGTGACCGCATTGATCACAGAAAGAGGTGTATTTTATCCGCCTATCCTGCTAGATGAGGTTCTCGTCTGAGAGTCCTCAGGTCTCTGTTTCTGGTATCTGATTTTGATATCCTGAAATTGGAGGCTTGCTTTTATAATATACAGAACTATCCCGGAAACGGGCACGATCTTGCTCTGCATGATTTATATATGAGAACTGTAAATTATATGAAAACTATAAATTCTCTGGTACTATCTGGTACTATCTAAATAAGCAGTTCAAAATTTACTATCTAAATGAGCAGTTCAAAATTATTACAGTGAGGATGCTTAAAAATTACAGAGAATCCAGATAAAGCGAATATGATATTAAAATTAATATATGGAGTTAAATCTCCAGTAAGCTAAATCTTCCAATTAAAACGTAACAATTAACTAATTAGCATTACATTGCATTCATACAGGTGTCTTACTCATGGCTAAAAAATCAGGTTCCGGACTTCAGTCTTCCGCAGGGCTCATGCGCTACTACGAAGCTGACAAAAATGCAATTCACATCCAGCCCAAAACAGTGCTGATCGCAGGTGCTCTTGTGGGCATAGCAGTAATATTCTTAAGTGCTGTAAACGGCTTCTGGCCGTAATTGCTTTTTTCTGGCAGGGTTCTCTTGAGCAAGAATGGTTCTGGAAAAAAAGTAATTGGAAAAACGAAAAGATCGTCTTCTGGCGCCAGAACTTTTAAACCCGCAATTTTTCTTCTGGGTTTTCTCATGATAGTTGTGGGTGTCTTCGGGGTACTTTATAATCCTTCCAATTCCACAGATGGGAATCTTCCCTGGGAGCTTTCAGAAGCAGGAATTTTATCTTTTTCAGAAAGAGGAGAACCTGTATTTACACTTCAGGAAATTAAAGACTTTTATTCGCCTGAAAGTCCGGATATTTTGAAACTGGTCTCTTTTGAAAGCGGAGGCGATAAAGTCGAAGCTTTGCTCAGGATTCCTGCAGACACTTCTTCTCCTTCTCCGGGAATAATCCTGCTTCCGGGTGCAGGGGTAAGTAAAGAAGGGGAACAGGGGCTGGCTTCAGAACTTTCAAAAATGGGGTATGCAACCCTTACTCTTGACCAACGAAACCAGGGCGCAATAAATATAGAAAGAGACCTTGAACATTTCAAAGCTGGTCTTGACCCTGTCGAATACATTATGATCTATGATGTTCTCAAAGCCGCTGATGTGCTTTCTGCTCAGCCTGAAATCGACCCGGAAAGGCTTGCAGTCCTCGGGGAAAGTAACGGAGGCAGGTTTGCGATTATCGCCTGTGCCCTTGAGCCTTCCCTTAAAGGGGCTATAGGGATAAGCACATCGGGGGACGGCACAGAAGAGCTCGACCCTTCACAAATTGCTGACTCTGAAGCTTATCGGCTCTATTGTTCAATTGACCCGGAAACTTACCTCAGTGCGCTTCCGCCTTCAAAGCTTGTTATGATCCATTCCTTTAACGATACTGTAATATCTCATGAACAGGCACTCAGGACTTTTGCCCTCGCAAAAGAGCCAAAGGCAATGTACAATACTACTGATGAAACACACGGATATACGGCTTCCATGCAGCCCTATCTTGAAAAAGAACTTTCTCTTTTGCTTAAATAAAAAGATAAAAATAGGGTTTTACCCCTGAACTCAACTGATTCGTTTAAAGTGTTTTGAATATGGCAGCTTTTCAGCAACTCTCAGGTCTACGGGAACTTAACGGAATAGGTGAGCGAGTAGCCGGCAGGCTTGTCGAGCACTTCGGGAGCGAGGATGCTGCTCTCCAGGCAATCCTTGAAGGTGATATAGCTTCGCTTTCCGAGGTAAATGGTGTCAGCCATACATTTGCTCTTTCCCTGGCCAGGGATGCCAGAGGCAGGGCTGAAGGGTGTGCAATTTCCGATTTTCTGAAGACAAAAGAAGCCCTTGACCTGTACTCCCGCCTTCTTGAGCTCATAAAAACTTTTGCTCATACCTCACATGCCAGGGACAGGATGGACCTCTTTTATCCATTTCCTGCATCCCGTATGGACCTTATTGAAGAGAGGCGGGCTTTTGTTGCAGATTATCTGAAAATCGCAGACGTCCTTTCTGCAGATAAGGAGTTTATCGCTCTCCTTTTAAGGGTGAAGAAACTGAAGCCTGTGCCTGGAAACCTGAGGGCGAGGGACAGGATAATTCTCTCAGGAGACCGGAAAATTCTAGACGCAGCCAGGGAAAGGTTTCAGGCATTCTTGACTGTTCAGGCGGTAGAGAGTTTTTCCGAGTTTGTGGATCTTGCAAGAGGATACTCCAGTGTTATTGTATTTGATGATAATTTTCTAAGCTTTGACCTTCCTGAAGGGCTTGAGCCAGAGCTTTTCCAGGACCCCTCAAAAGCCGAGTTCTGGCAGATCCTGCCTGAGGTCGAGCTGGCTTTTTTTGCCAGAAACCTGGACTGCGTCCTTGCCTGTTTGAATATAGTATCCACTCTCAGGATTGCGGGTTTCAGCTTTTTTGAAGATCTCTCAGACGCCGAGCTCCAAGACCTCAAAACTGCCCTTCTGAAGGTTGGAGAGGATGGAAAGCCCGTTGAAGGGCTTGACCCCGAACTTGACAGGCTTGAAACCGCACTGAAAAACCTTGATCCCATACTCACCTCTACCTTAAACGAGGCAAACCAGCGCATGAACCGGACGCTGGAGGCAAGCTCTCTCACCCTGAGCGGGCAGGAACTCATCAAGCTTGTGAGTGGAGGGATGGAGATCAAAGACCTGCTGGCAAAAGAGCTGCAGAGAGTCTATACAGGTGAAATCGAAGCACTAAAAGAGGAACTTTCGGAAAAGCTCGATTTCCAGAAGCAGGAAAAGCTGATGCTTGATTCCCTCTTTTCCGATGAAATATCCTATCCTCTCAGCGCAGAACAGGCTCAACTGCAGCTTCTCAGGCAAAAACTGAGCATGTCCCTTGAAAAAACAAGGCTTTCCCGCAAAAGGGAGCTTGCAAAAACCCTCTCAGTTTTCCGCCAGCCTGTAGAAAAGCTTGTAAAGGAGATTTTAGACTTTGACCTGGGGTTTTCAATAGCATGTTTTGCCTCACAGTTCCGGCTGAAGATGCCGGTAATCGTTCCTGAAGCCGGAATAGGCTTTGAAGCCGGGGAAAATCTCTTTTTAAAAGCCAGATACGGAGAAATTGATCCTGTAAGCTATTCCGTTGGAAAAACGAGCTTTTCTCCTGTGGATATGGAAAACCGGGTCGTACTTTTAAGCGGGGTGAACTCAGGAGGAAAAACCTCCCTGCTCGAACTCCTTGCTCAGTGTGTGGTTCTCGGTCACATGGGCTTTCCTGTCCCGGCAATGAAGCTTGAACTCGGGCCTGTGGAGGAATTCTATTATTTCGGAAAATCAAAAGGGACTCTTGATGCAGGAGCTTTTGAAACCACCCTTAAACAGTTCTCAGTGCTTTCCGAAGCTTCCGGGAAACTTGTGCTCGCCGATGAACTGGAATCAATTACCGAACCCGGAGCCTCAGCCCGGATTATAGCGGGGATCCTTGAATATCTTGCCCGGAGTGAAGAGAGCCTCGGGATTTTTGTTTCCCACCTCTCCGAGCTTATCCTTGAAAACACAGAGACAGAAATCAGGGTAGACGGGATCGAAGCCGAAGGGCTGGATTCCAGCCTGGAACTTATAGTAAATAGAAATCCTATATACAATCGTGTTGCAAGGAGTACTCCCGAACTGATTGTGGAAAGGTTGCTGAGGAAGACAACAGGAAAAGAGCAGGAGTTTTATGCTCATTTAAAGAATAAATTTAAAAATTGAAAACTCATTGGCTCTGGAGAAATTAAAAACTATTGAATTTTTCCAATCTTTTTCTACTTCCGGGTTTCTTTTAAAATATTTTCATTTCGCTTACATGCCACATCTCACACATATACCGCATCTCACGTACATATTATATTTTGAGTACATGCTACATTTTTCTGGCTTTTTTGATAGTCTTACTGTAATCATATCCCGTTATTTTCTTTTTCGCAGGTCTTAAACATTTTTCTTTTGTTTATTTTTTTTATTTTCTAAGAGATAGTGTTATAAATCTTTAGTACTATATATTAATAAATAGTAGTGAGTTTATTAGGAGTTCGAATAGCTTTTACGTTTCTATTAACCCAAAAGTCTATATACGTCCTATTGTCAATGCATCTCCGATAACTTTATATGAAGATGCACCTCGTCTCAGACAGGAATCTGAAAACCTTAGCAGGTGGAACGGTTATTAATGGGTTGATACGCAATTAGGTTCAGTTTATCCTGAACCTGAATATTTTGATTGCTAAACGGATTCAGGTCACCTTTCCTTCAGTCCTGCTAATTATACTGAACAAACATACGGTAATTATGTCAAATTATAAAACAGGCAAAAATCTTATGTCCAGATCTTCTGATATTTTTGGGGACGGGTCTGAAAAGATACAAAACCCAGGTCATGCGTGATAGGAATGGAACGGAACTTCCCAATTCAGTGCGCAGATTTTGATAGATTGGTTACGGATAGTGTTGAAGGAACCCGGGTTGAAGTATCAGGGATGCCTGACCTGAGTGACCCGTGCTTTTATGCGGATAGGGAATACAGCTGGCTCCAGTTCAATGCCAGAGTGCTTGAAGAGGCTCTGGATGAACGCAATCCTCTGCTTGAAAGAGTCAAATTTCTTTCTATCTTTGGGAGTAACCTTGATGAATTTTTTATGGTCAGAGTCTCCGGGGTTCAGAAACGTATTACGGAAGGGATAAAGGAAGACTGCATAGACGAAGTGGCCCAGGAACAGCTTCGAGTTATCCGGGAAGAACTTTTAAGGCAGCTCCCTATCAATGATAGCTGCTGGAATGAAATACTTGAACCCGCCCTCAGGGAAAATGGGATTGAAGTCCTTAATTACTTTGAACTTTCCGGAGAAGATAGGGAGAAACTCAGAGATTATTTTGAAAGAAATATTTTTCCTCTGCTAACTCCTCTCGGGTTCGACTCAGGTCATCCTTTCCCGCACATCTCAAACCTCAGTCTTAACCTTGCAGTACTTATTGATGACCCGGAATATGGCGAGCGTTTTGCGAGGGTCAAGATCCCTCCGATGTTCTCAAGGCTCATTGTTGTGCCTGAAGGAAAACAGGAAAAAATAATTTCCAGTTTTGAAGAACTGAAGACAGGACGCTTTGTGTGGCTTGAACAGCTAATTGCTGCAAATCTCGACCTTCTCTTTCCAGGCCAGCGAATCCTCGGAGCTTACCCTTTCAGGATCACAAGAGATGCAGATCTCGGGTTTGATGAAGACGGGGATAAAGACCTCCTTACTGCTGTAAAGCAAAGGGTAGGAAGAAATTACTTCGGGCCCGCTGTCAGGCTTGAAACCGATTACACTATGCCTGAGAAGGTTTCTGATATCCTCCTCAAGAATCTGGATCTTACACGCCCACTTATGTTCAGGTCGGCTGCGCCTCTGGGGCTTTCAAGCCTTATGAAGCTTGCCCAGATTGACCGCCCTGAGCTTAAATACGAGCCTTTCGAGCAGAAAAAACATCCCCGAATGGCTGATAGAGAAAATATTTTTGCAGCCTTAAAAAAGAATGATATCCTTCTCCATCACCCTTATGACAGTTTTGAATCTGTAATCGACCTGGTAGAAGAAGCCGTTGACGACCCTGATGTCCTGGCAATTAAAATGACGCTATACAGGGTAGACGATAACTCCAGGATCATCCAGGCTCTCATGAAAGCTGCAGACCGTAGCAAGCAGGTTGCAGTCCTTGTTGAGCTCAAAGCCCGTTTTGACGAAGAAAACAACATTGGCTGGGCAAAAGAGCTTGAACGTAAAGGGGTACATGTAGCCTATGGTTTCCCTGGCCGCAAAACCCATGCCAAGATGTGCCTGATAGTAAGGGCTGAAAAAGAAGGCGGCATCAGGTATTATGTGCATATGAGCACTGGAAACTACAATGCTGTTACAGGAAAGATCTATACTGACTGCGGCTATCTGACAAGCGATTCCTTCATAGGAAAAGATATTTCCGACCTTTTCAATGCCCTTACAGGCTATTCAAGGAAAGACCATTATATTAAACTCCTGGTAGCTCCCCAGACAATGAGACATCAGATTCTTGAACGTATCAGGCGCGAAATTGATGTGCACGAGAAGTTCGGAAACGGTCATCTGATCTTCAAGATGAATTCCCTTGTGGACTACCAGTGCATCCGTGAGCTTTACAGGGCTTCACGGGCCGGAGTAAAGATAGACCTTATTGTCAGGGGTATCTGCTGCCTCAGACCCGGCATCTACGGGCTGAGCGAAAATATCAGAGTAACTTCGATAGTCGGGCGTTTTCTTGAGCACTCAAGAATATATTATTTCAGGAATGGCGGAAAAGAGGAAATCTTCCTGGGAAGCGCCGACCTTATGCCCCGCAACCTTGACAACAGGGTCGAAGTCCTTTTCCCGGTGTCCCAGGACTATATACCTGTCATGCGCGACATCATTCTCGGTATTCATCTGAAAGATAATGTAAAAGCCCGACTCCTGCTTCCAAACGGACGGACTGAAAGGATTTATCCGCAGCCCGAAGAAGAAGAGCTGGATTCCCAGGTCTGGATGCTTGAGAATAGGGGCAGCTGGGATATTAAAACAGAACGCTGAAAAAAATTTGAGGAAATCTAAATTTTTCTTTTTTCTTCTTTTTTTCACCTGTATTCGTCTTTTTTTCCTTTTATTCTACTATTCTTTTTTCCTTTCTGCTTTCTTTTTGCTAATTTTCTGTTTTTCCTTTTCAATATAGAACCTTTATATAAATTTCAAGAGATTCACATGGGCAGGGTTTTTGAACTTACAATTTTACATATATAGAAAGATACAAATAAGGAAAATAAAAGACCAAAACAAGTCTCAAATAGAATAAAAATGTGAACGAATATTGTGAAGCTTATGAAGCTCTCGAATCCTTCAAGAAAAACGAAAGGCAGGGCTTTCAGGTGGTCGTAAATGGAACCCGAGAAAATTTCAGAAGGCAGGGTTGTTGCGTTTATTGATATAGGGACCAACTCGGTCCGGCTTCTTCTGGTCCGGATCAATCCTAATGGGTCTTACCAGCCCCTGACCAAACAGAAGGAAACGGTGAGGCTTGGAGAAAAGGAGTTTATAGACAGGATCCTCCAGCCAGAAGCTATGGAGCGGGCAGCCTTTGTCTGTAAGAAGTTTATGGAGCTTTCAAGGGCTTACAGGGTAGAAGAGATTATAGCCGTGGCTACCTCTGCGACCCGGGACGCAAGCAATAAAGTCCAGCTCCTTGAAATGATTAAAAAGGAAGCAAACCTCGAGGTCTGCACGATTTCAGGTTCGGAAGAAGCCCGTCTGATTTATCTGGGGGTTTCGAGCGGGCTCAGACTCGGAAACTCAAAAGCCATTTTTATCGACATCGGGGGCGGAAGCACTGAAGTGTCTGTAGGTGACCAGAACCAGTATTATTTTCTTCACTCCCTTAACCTTGGGTCAATTCGTCTGACAAATATGTTCCTTCCGGATGAAACCGGCCCTGTCTCTGAGGAACGTTATGAACAGATCAAGGCGTACATCCGGCGCAAGAGTGCGGACATAATTAAAGAGCTTTCCAGGTATACGGTAAATTTTGTAATTGGAAGTTCGGGAACTATTGAAAACCTTGCCAAAATCGCCTTTGTTTACCTGCATAAGACAGCTCATGAAAGCTTTGAGAAACTTGAGTATGAAGACCTGAAGAAGATTGTCAGGGCAATGTGTGCCCTTTCGCTTGAAGAAAGACGTAAATTCCCCGGAATAAACTCACAGAGAGCAGACATAATCCTTGCAGGGGCTGCAATTATAGAGACTTTTATGGAAGAACTCGGACTTTCCGAGATTACGGTCAGTAAGCGCGGGTTAAGGGAAGGCCTTCTCGTAGACTATATCTCAAAGAGTGAGTTCTCGTATTTGGTCACTCAGATGTCGGTAAGGAAGCGCAGCATTATGCAGCTCGGCCTTGCCTGCAATTTTGATGAGGAGCATGCCCATACAGTTTCAAGGCTCGCTCTTGAACTCTTTGACAGTATTCAGGCTCTCGGCATCTATGAGTTTGAGGAGAGTGAGAGAGAGCTTCTCGAATACGGTGCAACCCTGCACGACATAGGAACATTCCTCTCATACGATACCCATCAGGCACATGCCTATCACCTTATAAGAGAGAGCAACCTGCCTGGTTTCCAGCCTGAAGAAATCGAAATCATTGCAAATCTTGCCTATTTCCACAGAAAAAACACTCCTAAAAAGAAACACCCCAACCTTGAAGGGTTGAGCAAAGAATCTGTAAAAAGTATAAGGGCGCTCAGTGCCCTGCTCCGTATTGCCGAAGGGCTTGACCGCTCCCATACCGGCATAGTATCCCATGTCCGTTTCTATATAGCCTCCACAGAGAGCCTTGTGCTTGAGATGCATGCTCAGAAGGAATGCCAGCTCGAAATCTGGGAAGTCGAGAAACATAAAAAGTACTTTAAGAAAATTTTCGGATATTCTCTCCAGTCCAAGGCAATTATAGAACAGACTGCGGGAACCCCGTTAATTTTCAAAGGAAATGTTGAAATTGAGGAAATGCCAAGGGACTGAAACTTATTCGTGAACGGGACTCTTCCAGAAATGGAACCTTTTCAAAACTGGTTTTTCCGGTTTAAAGTTGTTTCAAAAATAAACTGGGAATCTGTCATGTGCTCTCATACAGGCTTCTGACCGCACTCTCAATTTTTTTTCTGAATTCGCCTGTCCGGACTTTTTCCCAGGATTCCGGAAAGGTGTCAAGCAAAGTTAAAAGTTCTGCTTCCCTGTATGCAAGATAAGCTTCAATTCCTTCAGAGGTTTCGGGAACCTGCTTTTTATCTGATACCTTTTCAATTTCTGTAAGTTTCCAGGCGCCTGTCTTTATGTAAGTCCCCAGCATTTCAGCTGCGACGGCTGCATCATGAAGGTCTCCAAGGTGGTCCTGAAGGGCTTTAAAGTCCTTAATCAGGCTTTCAACCTCTTTTCCGAGCACGTTTTCAAAGAACTCAAGTGTATAACGCAATCCTTTGGCAGCAATCCTGAGCCTGTGCAGCCTCTCAACCGAAACATAGGGACCTTCAACCCATTCGGAATAGGCGCTTATATTCGCCAGACGGGCGTAAAGGATCGAGGGAAGAACGTCCTTTACCCTGTGCGGAAGAGAATCATGTTTTTCCGTAGTTGTCGGAAGAACCCAGCTTTCAGGAAAGTCCAGAAACTCCGAAAAGTCTTTTTTAAAACGGCTGTATTTTTCACTGTCAAGGTAGTCAAGCATTTCTTCTCTGGCTTTCTCCCTTTCCTCTGAAAGTATAAGAAAAAGAGGGTCAAGGTCATGTTCACGCCCTGGAGGCAGGGTTTTCAGATAATCTTCCGCCTTTTCCCGGAAAACATCCAGGTCCCGGACTCCTCCCAGGGCTCCGAGAGTTCTCTTAAGACCCTTAATGTGAGGTTCAACTTTTTCAGATTCAATATATTCATCAAAAACTATTGCTGCTGCCCTCATCCTGCGGACCGCAACGCGCATGTCATGCAGGTCTTCTATATCTTCTCCTTTTCTTGTCCCTTTTTCGTGTGCAAGCATCTGGGAAAACTGATATGCAAAGATCCTGTGAGCAACAAAAGCCATGGGGTCTTCCGGACTGACCGTGTATTTTTGTGTCTCTTTTCTTTTCCTCTTTTCAGCTCTTTTTTCTGCTTTTTCCCGGGTTTCTTCTGACTTTTTCTCTGATTTTTTGGCTTCAAACGGCTCTTTTGCCTGAATAAACCGCAAATTCGTGCTGAAAAGGCATTCCCACAGCTCGCTTCTTTTTTCCGCTCTTTTTGCAGTTTTTTCAGCGTTAGCTCCCATAAGTTCTATTTCAACTGTCCCTTCAAGCTGTCTGAACCCGCAGGGCAAATACATATGATTTTCGGTTTCTAAAGCGTTAGCTATTTGCAGAAAAGCCGCAAGGGTGAGGGATTTGTTCTGGAAAGCAGGAGAGAGGTCGATATTTATCTCTTCAAGAGCCAGACATGGATTTTTCTCACTTATTGAAGGTTCCTGGAGTTCCACAATCAAAGCCAGTATCTTTAACTCATGAAGCTTCAGGCCTTTAAGGGGGTGAGTAAGGATAATCTCCCTGCTAATAGGGGATTCTTCTTCCTTACGTGCCGTACTTCCAATATTTTGCAGAAGGGATGCAAGCCTCAGCAGCTCCCTTTCTTCTTTTCCAAGGCCGTGATAGGCGGAAAACCCATCAAAAAGGGCAAGAGCTCCTGAAGTTATATTTTCTGCTTTCTCTATGCTGATTCCGTAGAATTTTAAGAGGGCTTCGGGAGTCCATTCTTCGTAACCAATTTCTGTCCATCCGTTTTCTGGACTCCCTTTTCCGGATTGAAAATAAAACATCAGTTTTTTTTCCAGGGTTTTCTTTTTGGCTCCTGTAAACGGAAAGACAGAAAGCCTTTCTTTTTCAAACCGCAAGATCAGGGCTTCGATTTCAGGTTCCGGAATTTTGAGTAAAAGGCTGAGTTCTGCTTGAGTACTTCCACTGTCAAGTAAAAGCAGAATTTTAGCCTGTTTGCCGTATATGTTTTTGTAGTTAGCCACCTGTGTACAGACGGCTCTTTCCCTCAGGTCAAGCAGGGTTTTTTCCGGGAGATTTTCCCTGAACATATAGGCTCTTTCAAATTTTGAAAAAGGATTTTCCACAAGGTTGTAATGGCTCAGCAGGAAATCCCGGATAGTTTCAAGGTCTTCAGCAGTCCCTCCGCTTTTGAGTTCGACTTCAAACTCGCTGTATATTTTTTTCCTGCTCTCGCTTTTGAGGTTCACTTTATCCAGATACAGGTCAGCTATCGGTTTTCCTTCAAGCTTTAACTGGCGAATCATCCTTTTCTGTTTGAGGGTGATTAAAGGAAACAGGTCAAGCCCTGAAGTAAATTCGAAAATCATATTCCTGATTCTAAGGTCGGGGCATTCGAGCACAGACAGCCCTTCAGGCAGAAAGCTGACGTATTCTTCCCTCCTGTGGGTTCCGGCTTTAAAACCTCCCAGGCTTTTGATAGTAATCCATTTCCCTTTTTCTCCTGAGGATTTTCTCACTCTCAGGTAATACCCTGAAGCCATTATGTCTTTATTTTCAGTATCAAGAAAAGAGTCCTCATTCAGCTGGGCCTTAACTTCAGAAATTGTATAAGAAGCAAGCCTGGAGAGATTTTCAAGTTCTTTAAAATCTTTCTCTTCAGGCACCAAAAATTTAGATTCTATTTCCATATTTACTCCCCGCTCCTCTATGAATACCTGGCACTAATGGTCCTGTTTTTCAAATGTTTCTGTTTTTCGGATATGAAATTATTTTTTAATAAAGGCTCAGTAATATTTTCACGTTTATTTTTGGCTAATTTTAACAATATTTGTTTCTTTACTGCTTTCTATTTACTTTTTAGCTGTTTCTATTTTAATTCTTCTTTTATCCGTTTTTTCCTTCAGTTAATAAATATCCTTTTTACAAATTAGATTTAAATACATTTATCAGCGTAAATTATAGATTTCTCTCTTTATCAGAGCCGGGTTATTGATGTACCTGATTCTCAGCTTTCTTGACAGTTTACCAGAACTAGGGGATGCCTGTTCAGAAGCAGCTCATTATTTGTGATAATTCAAAAGCTCATTATTCGTAATAATTCAAAAAAGCTAAAACGTAATAGAACATATTTATGAAAAATTTAAACAGAGAAATAGCTATATCTACAAAAATTCAACCCATCTATATTAAAATCAGAGATTTGACTTCTTAAATCCTGTGTTAAAAACTGTGGAATTAGAAACTTTAATTTCACTGAATTCCCTGTCTGATTAGACTGCGTTATTAGAATTGTTCAGATCCTATCAGTCAGGCATGAGCAATCAGATATTTTACAGTCCAGCACTCAAAATCAGTATCCTGTAATCACAGGAAATCCACTGATAAAAATTGGGCGATAAAAATGTCGCATTAAAATACACATCCAATTAAAAAGGAGCAGGTTTCCTTGACAGGTAACGATATACTACTCTGGGACGAAACCCTATTTAAGGACCTTTCGGTACTTGAGCCGGATTATCTCCCGGAATACTTTCCCCACAGGGATTCGCAGTTAAACGCGCTCAGGTTTGCACTTAAACCTTCTCTGCGCGGTATGCGTCCTTTAAATTGTTTGCTGGTCGGGCCTCCAGGTACAGGGAAAACAAGTGCAATCATGAAAACATTCAGAGAAGTTGAAGTTCATGCTCCAAATGTTGTTACCGTAAAGGTCAACTGCCAGATTGATTCTACACGTTTTGCCGTGATGTCAAGGATTTACAGGCAACTTTTCGGGATCTCTCCACCTAATTCCGGGATTGCTTTTAGGAAGCTCTTTGAAACCGTTGTAAATTTCCTGGTTTCCTCGGAGAAAGTCCTGATTGTAGCGCTGGACGACCTTAATTATCTCTGCTGCGAAGGCCATGCCAATGAAGTAATGTATTCTTTGCTAAGGGCTCATGAGCAGTATCCAGGGGCAAAGATCGGGGTTATAGGGATCGTAAATGACGCATCTGACCTTTACTGCCTGGATTCAAGAGTTAACTCTGTTTTTCTGCCTGAAGAAGTATCTTTCCCAAGATATGAGGAAGGAGAGATTCTGGATATCCTGAAGGACAGAGTCAGGTACGGTTTTTATCCTAAAGTAATCTCTGACGAAGTTCTGAAACTTGTTGTCTCTTATGTGGAAAAGACAGGAGACTTGAGGGTTGGAATTGACCTTCTCAGACGTTCGGGCTTTAATGCCGAACGCAAAGGAAGACGCATGATTTTATTTGAGGACGTTGAAAAAGCATATGAGGCATCCAAACTGCTCCACCTTTGCAGGGGAATAAGCCTCCTTTCGGATCCTGAAAAACAGCTGCTTGAATTGATAGCAAAGAAAGATGAAATTAAAGCTGGAGAGCTCTATAAATCCTTCCATGAGCTTACACAGTTAGGATACACCCGCTTTTACGGAATGGTCAACAGGCTTCAGACCCTTAACTATGTTGATGCCGATTTTACAGGCAAAGGCAAGAGAGGCAGGACACGGATAATAAAAACAAAATATGAAGCTGAAGACATCCTTAATTGCCTTAAAAAAGCCTGAAAGAGAAAAAAGAACGTAGATTCACATGGATTTTCCGTTGAGAGTTCGGAAAACTTCTTTCAGACCTGGAGCATTTTCTGACTGAATTTTAAAAAAGGAGCAGTAAAGATACTGCACCTTTTCTGGATTCAATCAGTTTTCGGTTTTTCTCATTTTTTCAGGAATTTACATCATTCCTGGTGGCATTCCGCCCATTCCCGGCATTCCACCCATTCCCGGCATTCCACCCATTTCTTCAGGGCTTGGGCCTGCTGCACGGGTAGAAGCAATGATGTCGTCGATCCTGAGGATCATGACTGCAGACTCTGTGGCTGCATTGATTACCTGGGTCTTGACTCTGAGGGGTTCGACTACGAAGTTCTCCCACATGTCAACGACCTTGCCTTCGTAAACGTTGAGACCTGCAGTCTTCATGCCTTTCTCGTGCTGGGAGCGGAGCTCCATGAGCATGTCTATCGGGTCGAGACCTGCGTTCTCTGCAAGAGTCCTGGGGATAACTTCAAGAGCTTCGGAGTAAGCTTTTACTGCAAGCTGTTCCCTGCCTTCGAGGGTTGCTGCGTATTCCTGTAGCCTGAGAGCAACCTCAACTTCAGGTGAGCCGCCGCCTGCAACGAGCTTTTCGTCTTCGATTGCAACTCCTACTACGCGGAGGGCGTCTTCAAGAGCGCTGTCGATGCTGTCAACCACATGTTCTGTGCCACCGCGCAGAAGAATGGTAACAGCCTTCGGGTTGTCGCAGCCTGTGACAAAGGTCATGCTGTCGCCGCCAACCTTCTTCTCTTCAACGAGTTTGGCAAAGCCAAGGTCTTCGGGGACGATCTCGTCAAGGTTGGTGATGAGTTTGCCGCCAGTTGCTCTTGCGAGTTTTTCCATATCGCTCTTCTTGACTCTGCGGACTGCGAAGATACCTGCTTTTGCAAGGTAGTGCTGGGCGAGGTCTTCGACACCCTTCTGGCAGAATACTACATTTGCGCCGCTGTTGATAACTTTCTGGACGATCTTCTTGAGCATCTGCTCTTCCTGGTCAAGGAAGGACTGAAGCTGGTCAGGAGAGGTGATTGAGATTTCTGCGTCCACTTCGGTGTCTTTAAGTTCGATTGCGGTGTTCAGGAGGGCGATCTTTGCATCCTTTACTTTCTCAGGCATATTTGTGTGGACTCTTTCCTTGTCAATGATCATGCCTGGGATGAGCTCGGAATCTTCGGTTTTGCCGCCGACTTTCTTGACAACGCTGATGTTTTCCTTGTCAACTGACATCTTGCCGTTTGTGTCGACAACGCTTGTAACGGCATCCACGGCAATTTCAGCAAGAAGCTTTTTGGAGGACTCCGCACCTTTTCCGGTCATGGCAGTTTCGGCAATGCTGAGCAGAAGGTTCCTGTTACCCATGTCTACACTCATTGCCAGGGAGTTAAGAACCTCAATAGCTTTCTCGGCTGCCAGTCTGTATCCGGATGCAATAATTGTCGGGTGAATTTCCTGTTCGATCAGGTCCTCGGCTTTGTTTAAGAGTTCACCTGCGACAACAGCTGCACTGGTGGTTCCGTCTCCTACTTCATCGTCCTGGGTCTTGGATACTTCTACCACCATCTTTGCTGCAGGGTGCTCGATGTCCATCTCTTTGAGAATGGTTGCTCCATCGTTTGTAATGACCACATCGCCCATTGAGTCCACAAGCATCTTGTCCATACCTTTGGGACCAAGGGTGGTCCTGACTGCTTCTGCTACTGCTTTTGCAGCCATAATGTTGTTGCTCTGGGCATCCCTGCCTCTTGTTCTCTTACTTCCTTCTTTTAAAATGAATATTGGCTGTCCTGCCATTATTTAATCCTCCTTATTAGTGTGAGTTTGGAATTGCTCTGGAATTAAAATCGCATTTTACATGTTTGTACTTCTATATAAACTCATCCCATCAACCT
>WPCI01145134.1_pt1 | contig 21169 bp, 17 predicted proteins | sample 5399871 | NCBI WGS metagenome assembly WPCI01 (sample SAMN12869469, study PRJNA574797) | sludge metagenome | isolation source: wastewater treatment of pH7 | place: China:Beijing | collected 2019-05-20 | reverse complement strand
GATGGCAGAGAGGTCACACCCGTTCCCATACCGAACACGGAAGTTAAGCTCTCTAGCGCCGATGGTAGTTGGGACCTTGTCCCTGTGAGAGTAGGACGTCGCCAAGCAAAAACCTAAGTCGTTTCGACTTAGGTTTTTTTGTGTTTATTTATATATATCAAATGACATAATCCGTAAATTCAGTAATCTTAATGAGAGAAAAGAATGAAAATGAGGCTATTGAGGGTAACTGTTATTTCTTACTACAAGTATATATTTTACATAATGAGAGTAAGAAAAGCGGGATGATATAAGAATGAAAATAAGTATTCAATCATTACAGTAATGAATGCGATACAAAGGAATAGAAACGATATGCTTTATTCCGCATTAACGGGCAGTAAGACCCCCACCTCAAATTTCAGCGGAAGCAAAGAAGCTAGGTGGGGGATCAACTGCCCGTAAAAGCCCGATTGGTGAAGGTTGATTAAAGTTTCACTTTATATAAAAGCATACGGAATTAATATACAAACCGTTATGTATATGATAGATCTCCAGAAATATATATTCTAATTGCTTATCCTTCTTGCATATAGTTACAATTATTCTTTTGAATATAACTAAAACACGAACGTTATTGGTGAGTAATAAAAAAACATTCGATTATTTGTTGACATTGTTTATGAAATATTGTTAATATAGCCATAGAAAGAATAATATATAAGACCTCATATAATCGCGGGGATATGGCCTGCAAGTCTCTACCTAACGACCGTTATTCGTTAGACTATGAGGGAAAGTCACTCGGTATTTTTCTATTCACAAGGGATACGTATGCCTGAGTAGAGCGCTTTCTCTCATAGTAAAAGAGAAACTGTTCTATTTCAGGCTTTTTTTATTTGAATCGGGGGGATTCTAATATGAAATCACTAGTTGGAGTCATAATGGGAAGCACGTCAGACTGGGAAACAATGAAATATGCTTGTGACATTTTAGATGAATTAAATATACCGTATGAGAAAAAAGTTGTATCCGCTCATCGGACTCCGGATTATATGTTTGAATATGCAGAGACGGCTCGTGAACGTGGATTGAAAGTTATTATTGCTGGAGCTGGTGGAGCAGCACATTTACCAGGAATGGTTGCAGCGAAGACGAATCTTCCTGTAATCGGAGTTCCAGTTCAATCAAAAGCGTTAAACGGCTTAGATTCATTATTATCCATCGTCCAAATGCCAGGAGGGGTTCCAGTTGCAACTGTTGCAATTGGTAAGGCTGGTTCAACAAATGCTGGTTTACTTGCTGCACAAATACTTGGATCATTCCATGATGACATATATGATGCATTAGAATTGAGAAGAGAAGCAATTGAAAAAGATGTGCGCGAAGGTAGTGAGCTAGTATGACGAGAATCATTTTACCTGGAAAAACAATCGGTATTATTGGAGGCGGCCAGCTAGGAAGAATGATGGCATTGGCGGCTAAGGAGATGGGATATAAAATTGCTGTTTTAGATCCTACAAAAAACTCACCATGTGCACAAGTTGCTGATATTGAAATTGTTGCATCATATGACGATTTAAAAGCAATTCAGCATTTAGCAGAGATCAGTGATGTTGTCACATATGAATTTGAGAATATTGATTATAGATGTTTACAATGGCTTGAAAAACATGCTTACTTACCGCAAGGCAGTCAGTTGTTAAGTAAAACGCAAAATCGTTTTACAGAAAAGAATGCGATTGAGAAAGCAGGGTTACCAGTAGCAACGTATAGAGTAGTTCAAAATCAAGGTCAGCTTACTGAAGCAATCGCTGAGTTATCATATCCTTCCGTCTTAAAAACGACGACAGGCGGATATGATGGGAAAGGGCAAGTTGTTTTAAGAAGTGAGGCTGACGTTGATACAGCGCGAGAGCTTGCGAATGCGGCAGAGTGTATTTTAGAGAAATGGGTGCCTTTTGAAAAAGAAGTATCAGTTATTGTCATTCGTAGTGTAAGTGGTGAAACGAAAGTATTTCCGGTAGCGGAAAATATTCATGTAAATAACATTTTGCATGAATCCATCGTTCCAGCTCGCATTACAGAAGAACTTTCTCAAAAAGCTATTGCTTATGCAAAAGTGCTTGCGGATGAACTAGAACTTGTGGGAACACTAGCGGTAGAGATGTTTGCTACAGCTGATGGTGAGATTTACATTAATGAATTAGCACCAAGACCTCACAATTCAGGACACTATACACAGGATGCATGTGAAACGAGTCAATTCGGCCAACATATTCGAGCAATCTGTAATTTACCTCTTGGAGAAACAAATTTGTTAAAACCAGTTGTCATGGTAAACATTTTAGGCGAACATATAGAAGGGGTCCTAAGACAAGTGAATAGATTAACCGGGTGCTATTTACACTTGTATGGAAAAGAAGAAGCAAAAGCGCAGCGAAAAATGGGGCATGTTAATATTTTAAATGATAATATTGAAGTCGCTCTAGAAAAAGCGAAGAGTTTGCATATTTGGGACCATCAAGAACAACTGTTGGAGGGAAAAAGATGATTAGTCGTTATACACGCCCAGAAATGGGTGCAATTTGGACGGAAGAGAACAAATTTAAAGCGTGGTTAGAAGTTGAGATTTTAGCTTGTGAAGCATGGGCTGAGCTTGGCGATATTCCGAAAGAAGATGTTAAAAAAATTCGTGAGCATGCATCATTTGATATTGATCGTATTTATGAGATTGAAAAAGAGACACGTCATGACGTAGTTGCATTCACTCGTGCTGTATCAGAAACACCAGCATTAGGCGAGGAACGTAAATGGATTCATTACGGTTTAACATCTACAGACGTAGTAGATACAGCGTTATCTTACATTTTAAAACAAGCGAATGAAATCATATTAAAAGACTTAGAAAACTTTGTAAGTATTTTAGCTAACAAAGCGAAAGAGCATAAATACACGATCATGATGGGAAGAACACACGGTGTTCATGCAGAACCAACAACATTCGGTTTAAAACTTGGTCTTTGGTATGAAGAAATGAAACGTAACGTAGAGCGTTTCAAACAAGCTGCTAATACAGTTCGTGTTGGTAAATTATCTGGTGCGGTTGGTACATATGCAAATATCGATCCATTCGTAGAAAAGTATGTTTGTGAAAACTTAGGATTAGAAGCAGCACCAATTTCAACACAAACATTGCAACGTGATCGCCATGCACATTACATGTCAACACTTGCATTAATCGCAACGTCTATCGAAAAGATGGCAGTTGAGATTCGTGGTTTACAAAAGAGTGAAACACGTGAAGTTGAAGAAGCTTTCGCAAAAGGTCAAAAAGGTTCTTCTGCAATGCCGCATAAGCGTAATCCAATTGGATCTGAAAATATGACTGGTTTAGCTCGTGTTATCCGCGGTTATATGATGACAGCTTATGAGAATGTTCCATTATGGCATGAGCGTGATATTTCTCACTCTTCAGCAGAACGCGTAATTTTACCAGATGCTACAATCGCGTTAAATTACATGCTAAACCGCTTTGGTAATATTGTTAAAAACTTAACTGTATACCCAGAGAATATGAAACGTAATATGACAAGAACATACGGCTTAATTTATTCTCAGCGCGTAATGCTTACGTTAATTGACAAAGGTATGGTGCGTGAAGAAGCTTACGATATCGTACAACCTAAAGCAATGGAAGCTTGGGAAACACAAGTACAATTTAAAGAGCTTGTAGAAGCTGATGAGCGTATTACGAGCAAGTTAACACAAGAAGAAATTAATGAATGCTTCAACTATGAGCATCATATGCAACACGTTGATACAATCTTTGAACGCCTTGGATTAAACGAAGCGTAAAATTTCATATGGCACAGAATAGAGTCATTCTGTGCCATTCTTTATAAAAACATTATTCACATTTTTCAAACTACAGGGGGCTTGCGAAATGCAAAAGCTAGAATTGCTGTATGAAGGTAAGGCAAAAAGAATTTATCGTACAGAATCAGCAGATATGGTTTGGGTAGAGTACAAAGATAGTGCGACTGCTTTCAATGGGGAGAAAAAAGAGACGATTACAGGAAAAGGTCGTTTGAACAATGAGATTACAACTTTATTGTTCAGAAAGTTACAAGAAGTAGGAATTAAAACACACTTTGTTGAGAAGCTATCTGAAACAGAACAACTTGTTAAAAAAGTGAGTATTATTCCTTTAGAAGTTGTCACAAGAAATGTAATTGCAGGAAGTCTTTCAAAACGATTAGGAATGGAAGAGGGAACTGTACTTGCAGAACCAATCGTAGAATTTTACTTCAAAGATGATGATTTAGGAGATCCGCTTGTAACGGAAGATCATATTCGTGTATTAAACGTTGCATCGCCAGAGCAAGTAAGCGTATTACGAGATATGGCTCTACAAATCAATCAAGTGTTGATTGATCATTTCGCAAGCTGTCGTGTAAGATTAGTAGATTTCAAATTAGAGTTTGGTGTAACGGATGAAGGAGAAATCATTTTAGCAGATGAAATTTCACCAGATACTTGCCGTTTATGGGATGAAACGAGCAATGAGAAGTTTGATAAAGACGTATTCCGTCGTGATCTTGGAAATTTAACAGATGCTTATGAAGAGATTTTAAAACGTTTAGGGGGAATTTCACATGTATAAAGTTAAGGTATATGTAACATTAAGAGAAAGCGTATTAGATCCACAAGGAACAGCAGTAAAAGGAGCACTTCATAGCCTTTCATTCACAGAAGTACAAGATGTTCGAATTGGAAAGTACATGGAACTAACAATTGATAAATCGGTAACTGACTTAGATAGCAAGGTAAAGGAAATGTGTGAAAAACTATTAGCAAACGTTGTAATGGAAGACTTCCGTTATGAAGTTGAGGAGGTTGTCGCACAGTGAAATTTGCCGTAATAGTATTTCCAGGTTCGAACTGTGATGTCGATATGTTCCATGCAATTAAAGATGAGCTTGGCGAAGAAGTAGATTATGTTTGGCACGATACAGAGAATTTAGATGAATATGATGCAATTCTACTACCAGGTGGTTTCTCTTATGGTGACTACTTACGCTGCGGTGCTATTTCTCGCTTTGCGAATGCAATGAAAGCAGTACAGAAAGCTGCTGAGCAAGGAAAGCCAATTTTAGGTGTATGTAATGGATTCCAGATTCTTGTTGAATCAGGATTATTACCAGGAGCATTAATGAGAAATGAAAACTTAAAATTTATGTGTCGAACAGTTCAGTTACGTGTTGAAAATAATGAAACAATGTTTACATCACAATATGAAAAAGATGAAGTAATCAATATTCCAATTGCACATGGTGAGGGGAATTACTATTGTGATGAAGAGACTCTTAAACAATTAGAAGAGAATAATCAAATCGCATTCCGTTACGTAGAAAACCCGAACGGAAGCGTTTCAGATATTGCTGGTATTGTAAACGAAAAAGGAAATGTACTGGGTATGATGCCACACCCAGAGCGTGCTGTAGATGAATTACTTGGCGGTGCTGAAGGGTTAAAAGTCTTTCAATCTATCTTAAAACAGTGGAGGGAAACATATGTCGTTAATGCTTGAACCAAATCCAACACAAATTAAAGAAGAGCGCATATATGCGGAAATGGGGCTAACAGACGAAGAGTTCGCCATGGTTGAAAAGATTTTAGGCCGTCTGCCAAATTATACAGAAACAGGATTATTCTCTGTTATGTGGTCTGAACATTGTAGTTATAAAAATTCAAAACCAGTACTTCGAAAATTCCCAACAACAGGTGAGCGAGTCTTGCAAGGGCCTGGGGAAGGTGCTGGAATTGTAGACATCGGTGATAATCAAGCGGTTGTATTTAAAATGGAAAGTCATAACCACCCTTCTGCTATTGAGCCATATCAAGGAGCAGCAACAGGTGTTGGCGGTATTATTCGTGACGTATTCTCTATGGGAGCACGTCCAGTAGCTCTATTAAACTCACTTCGATTTGGAGAATTACAATCACCACGTGTGAAATACTTATTCGAAGAAGTAGTAGCAGGAATTGCGGGATACGGTAACTGTATCGGTATTCCGACTGTTGGCGGCGAAGTACAGTTTGATCCATGTTATGAAGGAAATCCACTTGTAAATGCAATGTGCGTAGGCTTAATTAACCACGAAGACATTAAAAAAGGGCAAGCGCACGGTGCTGGAAACACAGTAATGTACGTAGGAGCATCAACTGGTCGTGATGGTATCCACGGTGCTACATTCGCATCTGAAGAGTTATCTGAAAGCTCAGAAGCGAAGCGTCCAGCAGTTCAAGTAGGAGATCCATTTATGGAGAAACTTCTTATTGAAGCTTGTTTAGAACTTATTCAATCGGATGCACTTGTTGGAATTCAAGATATGGGTGCAGCTGGTTTAACATCATCTTCTGCAGAAATGGCAAGTAAAGCAGGAATGGGTATTGAAATGTACTTAGATGATGTACCACAACGAGAAACAGGAATGACACCATATGAAATGATGCTATCTGAATCACAAGAGCGTATGTTAATTGTTGTGAAAAAAGGTAGAGAGCAAGAGATAGTAGATTTATTTGAGAAGTATGGTCTTGCAGCCGTTACGATGGGGAAAGTAACGGAAGACAAAATGCTTCGTTTATTCCATAAAGGTGAAATGGTAGCTGAAGTACCAGCGGATGCTCTTGCAGAAGAAGCGCCAATTTATCATAAACCATCACAAGAAGCAGCATACTTTGCTGAATTCCAGCAGATGAAAATGGAAACACCAAAAGTAGAAAATTATAAAGAAACGTTATTCGCTCTATTACAACAACCGACGATTGCAAGTAAAGAGTGGGTTTATGATCAATATGATTATCAAGTGCGCACAAGCACAGTTGTTACACCGGGTTCAGATGCAGCAGTTGTACGTGTACGCGGTACAGAAAAAGGATTAGCAATGACGACAGATTGTAACTCTCGCTACATTTATTTAGATCCAGAAATGGGCGGTAAAATTGCAGTAGCAGAGGCAGCACGTAATATCGTATGTTCTGGAGGAGAGCCACTTGCAATTACAGATTGCTTAAACTTCGGTAATCCAGAGAAACCAGAAATCTTCTGGCAAATTGAGAAATCAGTAGATGGTATGAGTGAAGCTTGTCGCACATTACAAACACCAGTTATAGGCGGAAACGTATCAATGTATAACGAACGTAGTGGTGAAGCGGTATATCCAACACCGACAGTTGGGATGGTCGGACTAGTACATGACTTAAAACATGTAACAACACAAGAATTTAAGCAAGCTGGCGATTTAGTTTATATTATCGGAGAGACGAAAGCTGAGTTTGGTGGAAGTGAATTACAGAAAATGCTTCACGGCAAAATTTTCGGCCAATCACCAAGTATCGATCTAGACGTAGAATTAAAACGTCAAAAACAAGTATTAGCAGCAATTCAAGCTGGCCTTGTTCAATCTGCACATGACGTTGCTGAAGGTGGTTTAGCAGTTGCAATTTCAGAAAGTGCAATTGGTGCTAACGGCTTAGGTGCTACTGTGAAATTAGACGGGGAAGCAACAGCGGCATTATTTGCGGAATCGCAATCTCGCTTTGTGATAACTGTAAAACGTGAAAATAAAGAAGCGTTTGAGAAAGCGGTAGAAGCAATTCAAGTTGGAGAAGTAACAAATACAAATGAAGTGACAATTCATAATGAAGAAAATGAAGTATTACTTACAGCAAATGTAGATGAAATGAGAAAGGCTTGGAAAGGGGCAATCCCATGCTTGCTGAAATAAAGGGGTTAAACGAAGAATGTGGCGTTTTCGGAATTTGGGGGCATGAAAATGCGGCACAAGTTTCATACTACGGATTGCACAGTTTACAGCATCGTGGGCAAGAAGGCGCAGGCATTGTCGTAAATAATGGAGAAAAAATCGTCGGTCACAAGGGGTTAGGTTTAATATCGGAAGTGTTTTCAAGAGGAGAGCTAGAAGGATTGAACGGGAAATCAGCAATCGGACACGTACGATACGCGACGGCTGGTGGAAGTGAAGTGGCTAACGTTCAACCATTACTATTCCGTTTTTCTGATCATAGTATGGCATTAGCTCATAACGGGAATTTAATTAATGCAAAAATGCTTCGCCGCGAATTAGAGGCAGAGGGAAGTATTTTTCAAACAAGTTCAGATACAGAAGTACTTTTACACCTTATTAAACGTAGTACGAAAGGTTCGTTAATTGAAAGTGTAAAAGAAGCTCTAAATAAAGTGAAAGGTGCGTTTGCATATCTTTTACTAACTGGAAATGAAATGATTGTTGCGCTAGATCCAAATGGATTCCGTCCCCTTTCAATTGGAAAGATGGGAGATGCTTACGTTGTAGCATCAGAAACATGTGCTTTTGATGTAGTAGGTGCAACATACATTCGTGATGTAGAACCGGGTGAATTACTTATCATTAATGATGAGGGAATTCACGTAGATCGTTTTACAAATGATGTAGAACATGCAATTTGCAGTATGGAATACATTTACTTCGCACGCCCAGATTCAAATATCGCTGGTGTTAATGTCCATGCAGCACGTAAAAACATGGGGAAACGTTTGGCGGCAGAAGCTCCTATTGAAGCTGATGTTGTTACTGGTGTACCAGACTCTAGCATTTCAGCAGCAATTGGTTATGCGGAGGCGACAGGTATTCCATATGAGTTAGGATTAATTAAAAATCGTTACGTTGGACGTACGTTTATTCAACCTTCTCAGGAACTGCGAGAGCAAGGGGTTAAGATGAAGCTTTCAGCAGTAAGAGGTGTAGTTGAAGGAAAACGAGTTGTTATGATTGATGATTCTATCGTACGAGGAACAACGAGTAAACGAATTGTTCGTATGCTTCGCGAGGCTGGAGCGACAGAAGTTCACGTAAGAATAGCTTCACCACCTTTGAAATATCCATGTTTCTATGGCATTGATATTCAAACGAGAAAAGAATTAATTGCAGCAAATCATACGGTAGAAGAAATTCGTGAAATGATCGGTGCAGACTCATTAACATTTTTAAGTGAAGATGGATTAGTAGATGCAATTGGACGTCCATATGAAGGGAAATACGGTGGCCTATGTATGGCGTACTTCAATGGAGATTATCCAACAGCTCTTTATGATTATGAGCAAGAGCTTTTAGAAAGTATGAAATAAGAAGAAAAAAGCTTCTACTTCTTTTTGATGTAGAAGCTAGCTTCTTTCTTAAAACGGCCCGCACAGGATAGGGAGAAATTAAAAGACGAGGTGTAGATAACGATGGCGAATGCATATAAGCAAGCAGGAGTAGATATTGAAGCTGGATATGAAGCGGTATCTCGCATGAAAAAACACGTACAAACAACAATGAGAAAAGAAGTACTAGGCGGTTTAGGCGGTTTTGGAGGTATGTTTGACCTATCAAAATTTGCATTAGAAGAACCTGTATTAGTATCTGGAACAGATGGCGTGGGAACGAAATTGATGCTCGCTTTTATGGCAGATAAACATGACACAATTGGTATTGATGCGGTAGCAATGTGTGTAAATGATATTGTTGTCCAAGGAGCAGAGCCGCTTTTCTTCCTTGATTATATTGCTTGTGGTAAAGCTGAACCTAGTAAAATTGAAAACATCGTCAAAGGTATATCAGAGGGCTGTCGCCAAGCAGGTTGTGCTTTAATTGGTGGAGAAACAGCTGAAATGCCAGGAATGTATTCTACAGAAGAATACGATTTAGCTGGTTTTACAGTTGGGATCGTTGATAAAAAGAAAATTGTAACGGGTGAAAATATTGAAGCTGGTCACGTATTAATTGGCTTAGCATCTAGCGGTATTCATAGTAACGGTTATTCTTTAGTACGAAAAGTATTACTAGAAGATGGAGAACTATCTTTAGATCGCATTTACGGACGCTTAGAGCTACCTCTTGGTGAAGAATTATTAAAACCAACGAAAATTTATGTCAAACCTATTTTAGAACTATTGAAGAAATATGAAGTATACGGTATGGCACATATTACAGGTGGCGGATTCATTGAAAATATTCCACGTATGTTACCAGAAGAAATCGGTGCAGAAATTGAATTAGGATCTTGGGAAATTCAGCCGATTTTTAGTTTACTTCAAGAAGTTGGCAAGCTGGAAGAGAAAGAAATGTTCAATATTTTTAACATGGGTATTGGTATGGTAGTAGCGGTGAAGGAAGAAGATGCAAAAGATGTTGTTCGTCTTCTTGAAGAGCAAGGAGAAACTGCTCGTATTATTGGACGCACTGTACAAGGAGCTGGCGTTACTTTTAATGGAGGCACAGCGCTATGAGTAGATTAGCAGTTTTTGCTTCTGGAAGCGGATCTAACTTTCAATCTCTCGTTAATGCAGTAGAAGAAAAAAGATTGGATGCAGAAATTAGTTTATTAGTATGTGATAAACCAGAAGCACGCGCTGTTGGGCGAGCACATTATCATCATATCCCGTGTTTCGCTTTTTCAGCGAAAGCATATGAGTCAAAAGAAGCGTTTGAAAAAGAGATATTAAAGAAGCTAGAAGAGTATGAAATTGATTATGTTATTTTAGCTGGATATATGCGTTTAATTGGACCAACTTTACTAGAAGCTTACGGCGGAAGGATTATTAATATTCATCCATCACTATTACCGAGTTTTCCAGGGAAAGATGCTGTTGGTCAAGCGTTAGAAGCAGGTGTGAAAGTAACTGGAGTAACGATTCATTATGTAGACGCAGGTATGGATACAGGGCCAATTATTGCACAAGAAGCAGTAGTTGTTTCTGAAGGGGATACGAGAGAAAGCTTACAAAAGAAAATTCAACAAGTTGAACATAAATTATACGTAAATACAGTGAATCAAATTGTTCAATCTACGAAAGAACCAACTGTTAACTAACATACAACCAGGGGTGAAGGGTAAATGAAACAGCGTGCATTAGTAAGTGTTTCAGATAAAACAGGAGTAGTAGAATTTGTTAAAGGTTTACTAGAACAAGGAATCGAAGTTATATCAACAGGCGGTACAAAAAAATTACTAGAAGAAAACGGCTTACAAGTAATCGGTATTTCTGAAGTAACTGGTTTCCCAGAAATTATGGATGGTCGTGTGAAAACATTACATCCAAATATTCATGGTGGTCTATTAGCAGTTCGCGATAATGAAACGCATGTAGCACAAATGAATGAGTTAGGTATAGAGCCAATTGATTTTGTTGTCGTTAACTTATACCCATTCAAAGAAACAATCGCTAAGCCTGATGTAACATTTGCTGATGCAATTGAAAATATTGATATTGGTGGCCCAACAATGATTCGCTCTGCTGCGAAAAATCACAAATTTGTATCGGTAATTGTAGATCCAGTAGATTACGATGTTGTATTAGCAGAACTGGAAGAGAACGGTGAAGTAAAAGAAGAAACGAAACGTAAATTAGCAGCGAAAGTATTCCGCCATACAGCAGCATATGATGCGTTAATCTCTAACTACTTAACAGAGCAAATGGGTGAAGAAAGCCCAGAAACATTAACTGTGACATTTGAGAAAAAGCAAGACTTACGTTATGGCGAGAACCCACATCAAAAGGCAACTTTCTATAAAGCGCCATTTGCAGCAACTTCTTCTGTTGCATACGCAGAACAATTACATGGTAAAGAATTATCATATAACAATATTAATGATGCAGATGCAGCACTTAGCATTGTAAAAGAATTTACAGAACCAGCAGTAGTAGCAGTAAAACATATGAATCCATGTGGTGTTGGAGTAGGAACTGATATTCATGAAGCATACACACGTGCTTATGAAGCGGATCCAGTATCAATCTTTGGAGGGATTATTGCAGCGAATCGTGAGATTGACAAATCTACAGCTGAAAAGTTACATGAAATTTTCTTAGAAATTATTATTGCACCTTCTTTCTCAAAAGAAGCTTTGGAAGTGTTGCAAAGTAAGAAAAACTTACGTTTACTAACTGTAAATATTGAAAAATCGACAAGTGCGAGCAAAAAACTAACTTCTGTACAAGGCGGACTTCTTGTTCAAGAGGAAGATACGTTATCATTAGATGAAAGTACAATTTCAATTCCAACAAAACGTGAACCTTCAGAGCAAGAATGGAAAGATTTAAAACTAGCTTGGAAAGTTGTAAAACATGTGAAGTCAAATGCAATTGTTTTAGCGAAAGATGATATGACAATTGGTGTCGGTGCGGGACAGATGAACCGTGTAGGTTCTGCAAAAATTGCAATTACACAAGCTGGTGAAAAAGCACAAGGTAGCGCGCTTGCATCTGATGCTTTCTTCCCAATGCCAGATACATTAGAAGAAGCAGCAAAAGCAGGAATTACAGCAATCATTCAACCAGGCGGATCGATCCGTGATGAAGATTCTATTAAAGTGGCGGATACGTATGGGATTGCGATGGTGTTCACTGGCGTACGTCATTTCAAACACTAATAGAGGATGTTTAAAAAGTCCGGTTAAGATAACCTTCGCATGTCGTCGTTGCATTGCCAGTGCGGTACTCATGTAGGAAAACTACACTCCGTGTCCTCCTGGCAAATGCGCCTCGACCTGCTCGGTTCTCTTAATCCTCCTTTTTAAACTTTGATTGATATGGATGTTTAAAAGTCCGGTTAAGATAACCTTCGCATGTCGTCGTTGCATTGCCAGTGCGGTACTCATGTAGGGAAACTACACTCCGTGTCCTCCTGGCAAATGCGCCTCGACCTGCTCGGTTCTCTTGATCCTCCTTTTTAAACTTACAGTGATATGAAAACAAACTAGGAGCATAGCTTCTAGTTTGTACTTATTTAAGTATTGGGGGATGAAATATGAATGTTTTAGTAATTGGACGCGGTGGGCGTGAGCATGCTTTAGCTTGGAAGTTTGCACAATCTACAAAAGTGAAAAAGGTGTATGTAGCACCGGGCAATGAAGGTATGCGCGATGTTGCAACACCAGTTGATATTGATGAAAATGATTTTGATGCATTAGTTTTATTTGCTAAAGAGAATAAGGTTGAATTAACTTTCGTTGGACCAGAAATTCCGCTTATGAATGGAATTGTTGATCGTTTTACAGAAGAGGGACTTCGCGTATTTGGTCCGAATAAAGCGGCTGCTGTTATTGAAGGTAGTAAAGCTTTTACGAAAGAATTGATGAAAAAATATAATATTCCAACTGCGGCATATGAAACTTTTACAGATTATGAAGAAGCGGTACAGTACATTCAAAAAGTTGGTGCACCAATTGTTATTAAGGCAGATGGATTAGCTGCTGGTAAAGGTGTAACAGTAGCGATGACGCTTGAAGAAGCATTACAGGCTGTGAAAGAAATGCTACAAGATGTAAAGTTCGGTGAAGCAAGTAAGAAGGTTGTTATTGAAGAGTTTTTAGATGGACAAGAATTTTCATTAATGGCATTTGTGAATGGAACAAATGTGCATCCGATGGTAATCGCGCAAGATCATAAACGAGCTTTTGATGGAGATAAAGGTCCAAATACAGGTGGAATGGGTGCATATTCTCCAGTACCACAAATTCCGGAATCAGCAGTTCAAGAGGCGATAAAAAACGTATTGCATCCAACTGCTAAAGCGATGATCCAAGAAAATCGATCGTTTACAGGGATTTTATATGCGGGACTTATTTTAACAAACGATGGTCCAAAGGTAATAGAGTTTAACGCTCGCTTTGGTGATCCTGAAACGGAAGTTGTATTACCACGCCTAGAAAATGATTTAGTTGATGTATGTAACGCTGTATTAGATGAGAGTGAACTAACGTTACAATGGTCAGAAGAAGCAGTTATTGGCGTTGTACTTGCTTCGAAAGGATATCCAGAATTATATAAAAAAGGTGACATTATTAACGGGCTAGATGCATTGCAAGATGTAATTGTGTTTCATTCAGGTACAGCGATGAAACATGGTGATTTTGTAACAAACGGTGGTCGTGTACTATTTGTTGCTTGTAAGGCGAATAGTTTACAAGAAGCGAAAGATAAGGTGTATAAAGAAATCGGTAAAATTGAGAGTGATGGTCTATTTTACCGAAGTGATATAGGATATCGTGCAATTGGGCATGAGATGATGAGAAGCTAATATGTAAAAAATCTCGCTGAGAAATCAGCGAGATTTTTTATACATCTTTATCTTTTTTCAATTTCCCTTTTTGCTTTGCCATTTCTCGAAGTAAATACTCGATGTGTGCATTGACGCTACGAAACTCATCATTCGCCCATTTTTCGATGACTGCGTGTAATTCAGGATCAATACGTAATGGAAAGCTTTTCTTTTTAGCCATAGTGATTTACAACCTTTTAGTATAGGCTTCCTGTATTAATAACTGGTTGCGCACCTTTATCTGAAACGATGGCAACTAATAGGTTGTTCACCATATTCGCTTTACGCTCGTCATCTAATTCAAGTACGCCTTCTTCATCTAACATATGGATTGAATCTTTTGCCATCTTCACAGCACCTTCAACAATCTCTTTTCTAGCAGCTAATACTGCTTTTGCTTGTTGGCGTTGTAGCATTGCATGGGCAATTTCTGTTGCATAAGCTAAATGTGTTAAACGAGTTTCTAACACTTCTACGCCAGCAATTTCAAGGCGTGCTTCTAATTCACGTTTTAATTCTTCAGAGATTTCTTCAGTATTTCCACGTAACGTAATGCAAGTTTCATCTTGGAAATTATCATAAGGATATTTCGTTGCAACGTGGCGGATTGCCGTTTCGCTTTGAATTTCTACAAATCGATCATAATGTTCAACGCCGAACATCGCTTTTGCAGAATCAACAACTTTATAGACGATAACAGCTGCAATTTCAATTGGATTTCCGTCAACATCATTTACTTTTAATTTCTTACTATTAAAGTTCTCAACACGTAATGATACAGTTTGACGGAACGCGAACGGAATCGTTAAAAATAAACCGTTTTGACGAATTGTTCCTAAATAATTACCGAAAAACGTAATGACTTTTGCTTGATTTGGTTGAACAATACCAATACCTGTAGCAAGAACTGCAGCTAAAATAATAGTTAATGCTGCTCCTATGAAAATTTCTTGCACGAGGAAAAATACACCGATAGCGGCTAAAATCAAAATTCCAATAATCCCAAGAAAACCATTAACATAAAACACTTGTTTTTCTTTCATATGATCGCCTCCTGATATAAAAATGATATCACTTTTATATCATTTTAAGCAAGAGGTGTACACCTAATTTTCTGAATTTTATTGATTATGTATATTTTAATGTTCGAAATAAGAATGTATGTTCTGTTTTGTGGTAAAATAAAGAAGACTTAACCGCCCACTGCAGCAGCTAAGTCCCTTTGAGAGCATCTTGCATCTTGACAAATGATTCAAAGCGGTTTTGCCAGGATTATATCTTCAATCGCTGACTCAATCTCTTTGTCAGAAGCGTCATAACTTCCATTTGACTGTGGTTTGTCGTGCTTGGAAGTTTGATTCGCTTCTTCTTTAGTATGTCCCTTCTCAGCAAAATTCATGCTAGGCATTTTAAATGCCCCCATGTTCATGTATTTTCCGAATTTCCACATTTCAACAATAGGGCAGAAACGAACAATTCCCTCTGCAACTTTCATTGCACCAATCCATAGCAAAATGTTAGACCAAGTGCACCAAGGTTTGCGCACGAGTTTCGTTGCACTACAACCGAAGAGGACAAGTCCGAGTGTAATTCGAATTAGGGCATTTATTGTACCGATATTTTGCTTCATTAGAAAAACACTCCTTTTATGAAAGTTGAAATAGATAATACTATTTCTTTTATTAGTATCCCTTTTGATTTTTCGGATATGTAATCCAACATTTGACGTGGAAAAAGATGTTGGATTGTGCGTGTGTGTAAGTAGCTTTTTTTGTTATAATGAAAGAATGCATAAAAGGAAGTTCAAAATTAAATCCTCTCGTTTAAAAAATGTCGAAGAGGGGATTCCAAACTTAATTCTCCGCTTTAAACAAATATTTAAGGTGAACTAAAAAAATCCTAATGAAAATAAACTGTTATTTTAAACAGAAATATATACAACTTGAGAAAAGAAAGGGTGTTTTCATGTACGATATTTCCGGATGGAAACATGTATTTAAGCTTGATCCGAATAAGGAATTAAGTGACGAACATTTAGAAATGATTTGTGAGTCTGGAACAGATGCTGTTATTGTAGGCGGAAGTGATGGGGTGACAATTGATAATGTACTACACATGCTAGTTAGCATTCGTAGATATGCAGTTCCTTGTGTGTTAGAGGTTTCTAATGTGGAAGCAATTACACCAGGATTCGATTTTTATTATATCCCAAGCGTTTTAAATAGCCGAAAGGTGGAATGGGTAACAGGCGTTCATCATGAGGCTTTGAAAGAATTTGGGGATATTATGGATTGGGACGAAATTTTTATGGAAGGATATTGTGTTTTAAATCCTGAAGCGAAAGTAGCCCAGCTTACAGATGCAAAGTGTGATGTAACAGAAGATGATGTAATTGCATACGCGCGTTTAGCAGACAAGCTATTACGTTTACCGATATTTTATTTAGAATATAGCGGTACGTATGGAGATGTTGAACTTGTTAAAAATGTGAAAGCACAATTGAAACAAGCTAAGTTATATTATGGCGGCGGTATTTCTAATGCTGAACAGGCGAAGGAAATGGCGCAGCATGCTGATACAGTAGTTGTCGGAAATATTATTTATGATGATATAAAAGCAGCGTTAAAAACGGTTAAAGCAGTAAAAGGAGAGTAGGTGCAGGCGTATATGAGTATGACAGATAGATTATTAAATGGTTTAAATCCGCAGCAACAAAAAGCAGTACAAACAACGAACGGACCACTTCTATTAATGGCAGGCGCAGGTAGTGGTAAAACGCGTGTGTTAACACATCGTATTGCGTATTTACTCGGTGAAAAAGGAGTAGCGCCATGGAATGTACTAGCTATTACCTTTACAAATAAAGCCGCTCGTGAAATGCGCGAGCGTATTGATACACTTGTCGGACCAGAAGCTGAAGATATTTGGATTTCTACGTTCCACTCTATGTGTGTACGTATTTTACGACGTGATATCGATCGCATTGGTATTAATCGTAATTTTACAATTTTAGATTCAGGTGATCAGTTAACTGTAGTCAAAAAAATTATGAAAGAGCGCAATATTGATCCGAAGAAATTTGAACCGCGCTCTATTTTAGCTGGTATTAGTAATGCGAAAAATGAATTGTTATCTGCGGATAAATATGCAAAGAAAATTACAATTGCTGATCCATATGAAAAATTAACGAGCGATGTATATACAGAATATCAAAAACGTCTTTTGAAAAATAACTCACTAGACTTTGATGATTTAATTATGACGACGATTCAACTATTTGAACGTGTTCCAGAAGTACTAGAGTTTTATCAGCGCAAATTCCAGTATATTCACGTGGATGAGTATCAAGATACGAACAAAGCGCAGTACCTTCTTGTTAAACATTTAGCAGCACGTTTTAAAAATTTATGTGTTGTAGGTGACTCAGATCAGTCAATTTATCGCTGGCGTGGTGCGGACATTTCCAACATTTTGTCATTCGAAAAAGACTATGAGAATGCGCAAGTTATCCTGTTAGAACAAAATTATCGTTCGTCACAAAATATTTTAAATGCAGCGAATGCGGTTATTGAAAGAAATACGAATCGTAAACCGAAGAAATTATGGACAGATAATGAAGTTGGAAACAAAATTTCGTATTATCGTGCTGCAACCGAAAAGGACGAAGCATACTTTGTTGCGAAAAAAATTCGCGACGATATTCAAATGGGAAAACGAAAATATACTGATTTTGCAGTGTTATATCGTACAAATGCGCAGTCTCGTATGGTCGAGGAGATTTTCCTGAAATCTAATATTCCTTACAAAATTGTCGGCGGTACGAAGTTCTACGACCGTAAAGAGATTAAAGACATTTTGGCGTATTTACGTTTAATTGGGAATCCAGATGATGAGATTAGTTTTGCGCGTATTATTAACGTACCAAAACGCGGAATTGGTGCGACTTCTATCGACAAAATTATTAATTATGGTGTACAAAATGGAATTTCTTTAACTGCTGTATTCGATGAGATTGAGCATGTTGGAGTAAGTGCAAAGGTTACAAAGGCAGTAAAGGAATTCGCAGGTTTATTACACAACTGGGTAAATATGCAAGAGTATTTATCTGTTACAGAATTGGTAGAAGAAGTTATTGAGAAAACAGGCTATCGCGATATGTTGAAAAATGAGCGTACGTTAGAAGCAGAAGGTCGTCTAGAGAACTTAGATGAGTTTTTATCTGTTACGCAAACATTTGAATCTCAAAGTGAAGATAAGAGTCTTGTTGCATTCTTAACAGACTTAGCACTTGTTGCAGATATTGATCGTGTAGATGAAGACCCAACTGCTGGTGAGGAAGTTATTTTAATGACGATGCACTCAGCGAAAGGATTAGAATTCCCAGTTGTCTTTATTGTTGGTCTAGAGGAAGGAATATTCCCGCATACTCGTTCTCTAATGGAAGAAGATGAAATGCAAGAAGAGCGTCGTCTTGCTTATGTAGGTATTACTCGTGCAGAAGAAGAGTTGTATTTATCTAATGCACAAATGCGTACTTTATTTGGTAGAACAAGTATGAATGCCGCATCTCGATTTATTACAGAAATCCCGACAGAACTAGTGGAATCATTAAATGAAACAGCGCCGAAGCGTGAAACTTCATTTGGTGCAAAAGGAAGAACGGCAAGTAGCAGTAAAACGACAACTACAACACGTTCTCGCTCAGCTTTCGCGCGTCCTGCAGCTAAGACGACAGGCGGCGAACAAATTGGCTGGGCAGTAGGCGATAAAGCTTCCCACCAAAAATGGGGAGTCGGTACAGTTGTAAGTGTAAAAGGTGAAGGAGATGCAAAAGAATTAGATATTGCGTTCCCAAGCCCAATTGGTGTTAAACGTTTGTTAGCAAAATTTGCACCTGTGACGAAACAATAGGAAAGGAATGAGGATATGTCAAAAGAGATAGCAAAAAAACGTATAGAAGAATTACGTGATTTGTTAAATACATTTAACTATCAATATCACGTATTAGACAATCCTTCTGTTTCTGATGCGGAGTATGACCGTAATATGCAGGAGCTTATAAAATTAGAAGCAGAGAATCCAGAGTTTATGAGTGAAGATTCTCCCTCCGTTCGCGTTGGGGGAACGGTTCTTGATATATTTGAAAAAGTAACACATAAGTCACCGATGTTAAGTTTAGGAAATGCATTTAACGAAGGGGATTTACGTGATTTTGACCGACGAGTACGTCAAGGAATTGATGATGCGAATGTAAGATATATATGCGAATTAAAAATTGACGGACTTGCTGTTTCACTTCATTATGAAAAAGGACGCTTCATTCAAGGGGCAACACGTGGTGATGGTGTAACAGGTGAAGATATTACCCAAAATTTAAAAACGATTAAAGCAATCCCGCTTCGTTTAAATGAAGAAGTAACGTTAGAGGCACGAGGCGAAGCTTATATGCCGAAGCGTTCATTCGTTAAGTTAAATGAAGAAAAAGAGCAAAATGGTGAAGATGTATTTGCGAATCCGCGTAATGCGGCAGCAGGTTCAATCCGCCAACTTGATCCGAAAATTGCAGCGAAGCGTAACTTATCTATGTTTGTATACGGTCTTGCGAATGTAGAAGAAAAAACAATCCTATCACATAGTGAATCGCTTGATTTCTTAGGTGAACTTGGATTCAAAACAAATCCAAATCGACGCACATGTGAAACAATTGAAGAAGTTATAGCTTATGTAGAAGAATGGCAAGAAAAACGTCCGCATCTTGATTATGAGATTGATGGGATCGTTATAAAAGTAGATGATGTCGCTCTTCAAGAAAGTCTAGGCACTACAGCAAAGAGTCCAAGATGGGCAATTGCTTATAAATTCCCAGCTGAAGAAGTTGTAACAAGATTAACAGGCATTGAATTAAGTGTTGGTCGTACAGGGGTTGTAACACCGACTGCAGAGCTAGAGCCAGTGCGAGTGGCTGGTACGATCGTTCGTCGTGCTTCTTTACATAACGAAGATTTAATTCGTGAAAAAGATATTCGAATTGGTGACTACGTTGTTGTGAAGAAGGCTGGAGATATTATTCCTGAAGTTGTGAATGTTCTTTTCGATAAGCGTACTGGTGAGGAAGAAGAATATCATATGCCAACGCATTGTCCAGCATGTGAGAGTGAACTAGTTCGTTTAGAAGAAGAGGTAGCACTTCGTTGTATAAATCCAACTTGTCCTGCTCAAATTCGAGAAGGGTTAATCCATTTCGTTTCAAGAAATGCAATGAATATTGATGGACTTGGAGAACGTGTCATTACACAACTCTTTGAGGCAGATTATATTCGTACATTTGCTGATTTATATTCGTTGACGAAAGAGCAATTATTACAGCTAGAACGATTCGGAGAAAAATCAGCAACGAATTTAGTACAAGCAATTGAGAATTCTAAAGAAAACTCATTAGAGCGATTATTATTCGGTCTTGGTATTCGCCATGTCGGAGCGAAAGCAGCACGTACATTTGCTGAGCATTTTGAAACGATGGATGCACTTGTGAAAGCGACAGAAGAAGAACTAAAAGCAATTAACGAGATTGGTGAAAAAATGGCTCAATCCGTCGTGGCGTATTTTGATAATGAAGACGTATTAGAGTTATTACAACAATTTAAAGAATACGGCGTGAACATGACATATAAAGGCATGAAAATTGCTGATTTACAAAACGTTGAGTCGTACTTCGCAGGAAAAACTGTCGTTTTAACAGGGAAATTAGAAGTTATGGGACGTAGTGAAGCGAAGAAGAAGATTGAGGCATTAGGTGGAAAAGTAACAGGAAGTGTTAGTAAAAGTACGGATTTAGTTGTTGCAGGTGAAGCGGCAGGTTCGAAATTAGCACAAGCGGAGAAACATAATGTCGAGGTTTGGAATGAAGAGAGGTTCTTACAAGAGCTAAATAAGTAAGAGGTGCAAACTTACCATGAAAAAAATAGCATTAGCGGTATTAAGCCTTGGCCTACTTGTAAGTGGGTGTAGTGCAGGTGCCGACAAAGATGAAAAAGTGG
>WPCI01117684.1_pt1 | contig 21170 bp, 25 predicted proteins | sample 5399871 | NCBI WGS metagenome assembly WPCI01 (sample SAMN12869469, study PRJNA574797) | sludge metagenome | isolation source: wastewater treatment of pH7 | place: China:Beijing | collected 2019-05-20 | reverse complement strand
TAGGCGAACCGACAACGGTGCAGACGCTAACGGAGAAGACTGGGTTGCACGCGAACTCGGTGCGCGAGACGCTCACCGTTCTTGTCCACGCTGGCCTGGTACAAAGGAACCCGGTTACGTCCCCGACAAGAGGAAGACCCGCGTGGGTATACGAAGCGTCTGTCCCCGCTGACGTTGGTTCGGTCATGAGTGAATTTGCAGAGTTTGCCCAGGCGATTTGCCACTACCTACGGGCGTCGACGGACAATCCCATCCAGGAGGCGCGGCGGATTGGCTCATTGTGGAGTGCGGAGATGCTACGTGGGCAAGAGGAACACGGGCAGCGGCATGAGCAAGAAATAGTGGCAATGCAGGGCGAGGGAGCCCTTCATCACGGCGTTGCAAAGCTCCGGCTACTCTTTTCCAGTCTTGGATTCGCTGCGGTAGCGGGATCGGGGCCACAGGACATCAATCTCACGGTGTGTCCGTTTGCGCCCGAGGGCAAAGCCCCCGATTCACTCGTCTGCCACATGCACGCGGGAATGCTTTCCACGCTGGTGCAGAACATGACGGCGGGTCACGTTGATGCGTGCCTCTCCGTAGGCATTCCTGTTGAACCGTGTGTCGTCTCTCTCAAAGCAGGTGCACCTCACCCGCCTCGTAGAGCCTAAGTTCACGCATCTTCGGAGAAAAGGGCTCAAAATATGTATTTACACGGGAATATCCGGATAAAATATCCGTATTTGCGGTAGAATACTTGGCATGGCAAACTATCGCATTTCAGAAATCTCTCGCCTCCTTGGTGTTTCGGATGACACCGTTCGGCGCTGGGTAGACAGTGGGCGTCTCTCGGCACGCCCGGATGCCGCTCCAATAGAGATAGAAGGCGTCTCTCTCGCCGGATATCTCAAGGAAGCGAACCCTCACGAAGCCGAGGGACATGCCTCGATTCGAAACAACTTCGAAGGTTTAGTAATCGATGTTGTCAGCGATACGGTGATGAGCCAGGTCGTTCTTCAATGCGGCTCCTATCGCATAGTCAGCTTGATCTCTACCGAGGCGGTTAACGAGCTTGGGCTTGAGCCCGGTGTTGTTGCGGTGGCCCAGGTTAAGGCGACTAATGTTTCAGTCGCGCTTGCAAGGTAGCTCGACAGGATTCGCGTCCCTTACTATTCTGCGGCCATGAATAAGTTCGCGCGGCGTCGTATGTCTCCGCAATGCAAAGAAAGGTTAATCACTACTTTCCTAGACATCTCACGCTCCTACACAGGACCATCTTGTTGAGTGATCGTTCTTGTACATGTTGATCTTCACCTGCGTTGAGTTTAGCTAGCGGTTTCTTGCGATCTCTAGTTTTTGTTCTCATCGAGCCAGCGCGCCAACGAACGTCAACTCGAATGCACTGACTGTGGGTCTCCATCTGTTCAATGCCACAGGCAGAGGTGGTGTAACCGAGATAGATAATGTGAGCACTCCACGTCGAACCACTCAGCGCCTCCAGTTAGCGGCCTCAGTTGTCGGTTACGTGGACGTAACCGTGTGCTCCGGACTCGGCATCGCTCATGGAGTGGGTAATGAACGGGTAGTCTCCAGGTTCCGTGAAGGTGATTTCAACGAAGCCGCCTTGCGCGGGTTGGAGGCCGAGGGCTTGCGCTCCGCCACCCTCTATCCCGAACGCGTCCACGCCTTGTTTCAGGTGGTAACTGCCTTCGAGGTAAACGGTGTCGAACTGTCCTCCGACGATGTGGAAGCTACTGGGTTGGTTCGGACCGGCGTCAAGTATCCAGAACCGGACTCTTTCACCCGGTTTGGCATCGAGTTGGAACTGGTCGTATTGGTTGGCGATGCCGTTGAAAGTGATGAAGTCTGGCGTCTTGGCTGCGATCTTGCCTGCGTCGACTTCTTCCGCGGTTTCAGAGCTTACGGATGGCGACGTTAGGTAGAGCTCAGACTGCACCAGTACATAACTTCGATCTGCGGGCTCCAGATCGGTGGGTTCGATGATTACCGCTCCGTGCATTCCCGCAGCGATGTGACTGCTCATGGGCATTGTTGAGCAGTGGTACATCCATATTCCGGCCCTGTTGGCGGTGAATCTGTACACGAGTGACTCACCGGGAGGAATGGTCCGCATTGGTTCGTTTGGTGCCAGTTCACCCGCATGAAAGTCAATTGAGTGACCCATGGTTCCCTTGTTGACCAGTTTGATTTCGAAGGTGTCACCAACTCTGCCGTGAAGGACCGGTCCCACTGACGCTCCGTTGTAAGTCCAGCGTTTTTGCCAGATTCCGGGCGCGACCTCAAGAGGTGTTTCTTCGACGGTCATCGTCATCTGGTGGACTGTTTGTTCGTCGAGTTCAGCCAGTGCGGCATTGATAAGTTCGCTCAGCCTGACGCTCTGGTCGGCACGAATTTCTTCGGCCTGAGGGTGCGCTCCGATGTTGGCGGACGGGTCCTCATCGTCGTTTGTGAGGATGTCGAGAGTCATTCCCATCTGTTTGTGGCCGGGAATGGTGCACCACCCGCTCGTTGATTCTGTGATGACACCCAGGTTAAGATCTTCACTCTCACCGGGCGCTAGTCTGGCGGTCGCATGTCCTGCTATCCACAAATCATGGGTGGTTGTTGGGTCCTCGTTCACTACCGTGATGATCAGATGATCACCTGGGCTCACCTGGATCTGATTAGGAGTGAAATCCATGTTGTTAGCGGTGACCGTTACGCGGAGAGTCTGCCCGGTCAGCGGCAGTTGGAAGATTGAGTTCTGATTTATCAGAACTCCAACAGTGGCTGCTAATCCAACAGTAGCGAGTGCGAGCAGTCCCTGTCGTAGTGACCAAAAGCCTGGTTGATCGACGCGAGTTCTGGTCTCTGCGACGTCTTTGAGGCTCGCCGACCGTCGGACTTCACGGTTCGCGTTGATTCCGACGAAGAGCAGTGGAAGGAAACCTCCAAATCCGACCAGTCCGGTAAGTGCGACAGCAGCGTGTATTGGGGATGGAAGAGGAAGGAGGAAAACAATGAGGCTGGCGTTAATGAGTATGAGGCGGGCGGACCCGAACCGATTGAATACCGCAAGGCTGGTTCGCACCGCTGTGGGTCCGCCGCCAAGAACCGTCGGGATCAGATAGCTGAGCGCTCCTGTCAGGATCTGCGCGGCCATTCCGAACGCAAAGATGTAAGCAACCGGAGTAAAGCCCGTGGCGATCTGAGACCAGTCTTTCGATCGCAGGACCAGTGTGCCGAGCCAAATCAAACCGGCGACGGCCCACGGGATCGACAGGGCGACCGAGGTGGAGCAAAACTCTCGCGGCGGCTTCGTCAAAAGTGGATGCAGCAAGGCTCGACCCCACCACAGGGCGCCGGACGTGAAGAATGCCAAACCGACGAAAGCCAGAGGCTGCACACCCACCAGGGCACCAGTGACCAGGACGGCGATACCTCCGATAAGAACGGGTAGAGCCTGGCGAGCTAGGCGATCACTTCGAGGGTCCATAGGAGTTCGTAGCAGGGTAGGCCAGAAGGTGATGAGGGTTCCCATGATTGTGAGACCAACCCAACCCAAGAGGTTCGACATGGTGTGAGCTAGTAGAAGCCGTCCATGCCATGGTTCATTGGGAACTTTCGCCAGGATTGCGCCGAATCCTGCGCCGAACACCAGGCATGCTGCCGAGGCTACGTAGTAGTAGACGCTGATCCGGAAGCGCCCCGGCAGAGCTTTACGTAGCATTCGCAAAATGGCAATACCATGCCAAGAGGCGGCAACAGCAACCAGCGTCGCTCCGGTAATGGTGAGTACCCAGATACCAGTCGGGACGCCAATGAGGACCAGCGTAGATCCAACCAGTAGCAGGCCGATGCGCCGAGCCTGATCTCGTCTGGAGTCAGGCTCGTTCCTCACGTGGAGCAGGGCTTCGCAGAAGTAGAAGCTCCACACCATGATGGCGTGGCTGAGTGCTCCAAGAAGTACCAGGTGTATCAGAAGCCATTCGGAAGAGGGAACACGGCGGTGAATAATCGCAACTACAAGAGCTGCGATAAGCCAGAAAACTGAGGGGTAGTCGCGGAGCGGCCAATGTCGCCCAGACGATGGCGCTCTTGACTTCACTCCTGAGTCGCGCGTGTTTTTAGCAGACGCACGCCAACACCATCGCCGTCGCGGTCAACATAGCTGGTCTGAACGGTGTCGCCGAACAGGTTTGAGATCTGAGCAAGCAGTGGTTTCGGGTCGTGAGGAGCAATCAACAGAATCGCCGAACCGGGCTTCAAACTGGATAGAGCACCCAGTACGGCACCATGACGAATGTCGTGAGGGATGGGGCGCACATCCAATTCCATGTCCGTTGCGGGAGCGCAGCCACAGCCGCAACTGTGCTGGTCGCTGGTGTCGGTCAAAGGGATCTCTTTAGGCATTGTCACTCCCACATGAAATGTTTGGGGTATTCTCCCCGAGCTTATTATTTACATTTTAGATATGTATTTAATGTAGTAGCCTAATTGTATGGTTGGCAAGGAGCGGATGGGACCCGCGTTGTCGGCGGGCTCCTCCCGGCCGATTCCCGCGGCTCGCAAGAGAGTGCTGGACTTACTGGAGCGACGTGGGTCCGAGGGACTGAGCATTGCGGAAGGCGCGGAGATTCTTGGAGGTCACCCTAACGCTGCGAGATCGCATCTGGAGGGTCTTGCGGATGAGGGGCTTGCGTCAAGAAACTCGGAGCCGGCAACCGGACGCGGTCGACCCGCATTCCGGTACCGCATCACCGCAAGTGGACGCTCAGCTCTGGTCGCGGGAGCAGGGGATGATGATCAGGGTTTGGCCAGAGCATTTGTTGAATACTCATCGCTGCATCGTGACCCCGCGGCGGTTCGCGCTGTCGGTCAACTATGGGCGAAATCCGCAGGGGAAAGCGTGAGCCCCGATAGTGACCTATCGCTTCGACTAACCCGGCTCATGGCCACCGCGGGTTTCAACCCCGTAGCGGAAGCTGGCAGCCAATCCGTTGAACTGCATTCATGCCCGTTTATCGATCAAGCGCGCAAGAATCGAGTTGGGATCTGCGGGGTACATCAAGATCTGATCGACGGAGCACTACAAGCGTGGGAACCAGGTTCCAAAGCTCGACTTCAACCTTTCAGTCGTCCCGGAGCATGCACCATCGCGATTCGGTGAGCCCGAACGCATCAAGACTCATCGCAAACCGTCCACGGCCAGCTAAAGGAGAACAACATGGCTAAGACCACCACCGACTATAAGCAATCCCTGACGGTCACCGATCTGGTGCAACAACTTCCAATCATTACCGAAGCGACAACCAGTCGCGTGGTAGTGAACAACCAGGTTCTGCGATACGTTCTGTTCTCTTTCGATGAGGGCCAGCTGCTCACCGAACACGCCAGCACCAGGGCAGTCATCGTTCAGCTGCTCAGCGGAAAGATGGAATTCGCGGTTGGAGGCGAAACCTCAACTCTTGCCGCCGGAGACATCATATATTTGGCGCCAGGGGAGCGACATTCCCTGGTAGCCATCGAGCCGTGTCACATGGGATTGACGATGGTTGACGTCGACGAATCAACCGAAAAGCCAGAGCAGTGAGAATGGTTGATAGCAGGGGAACCCATCCCTCGCCCGAGGGCCGCACTGAACTGGCTATCACGGACAACAACGCTCCTCGAGGAAGCAGATCCGGTCCCGAAGAGCAGCGGCTTCAGGGGCACTGGTTGTTGGCCAAGATGGGTAAGAAGGTTCTCCGACCCGGCGGAATTGAGCTGACGAAGAGAATTCTTGCTGAAGCCGATCCCTCTTCCGACGACCTCATCGTCGAGTTCGGGCCGGGAGTCGGAAAGACAGCCGAGATGCTCCTGGCCGCCACGCCGAAACAGTACTGGGGTGTCGACATCCGCGACGGACAAGACAACCCGGTGAACGACGTGCTTGCGGGCCACGACAACGCGACACTGGTCAACGCAGATGCCAAGAACACTGGACTACCGGACGAGTGCGCCACCCTGGTCGTGGGAGAAGCGATGCTCACAATGCAGTCCGACCCGCAAAAACTAGAGATCATGAAGGAGGCCTTCCGCCTCCTGACGCCCGGCGGACGCTACGCGATTCACGAGATGGGATTCAGACCGGATACCCCCGAAGCAACCTCCAAAGCGGTGGAAAAGGGACTTTCTAGAACTATCAAAGTCGGAGCTCGCCCGCTTACTCTGCATGGCTGGAGTGAGCTGCTGGAGCAGGCCGGGTTCACCGTGCGGCACTCGACGACCAACAAGATGGCGTTGCTGGAAGTGCGTCGCCTCATTAGTGACGAGGGATTGCCTGGCTTCCTCCGCTTCGTCTCCAACGTGGCGCGAAACCCAGTTGCAAGGAAACGCATCCTGAAAATGCGGAAGACCTTCAAGCAGAACCAGAAGTATCTCTGTGCCGTCGGATTCGTTGCGCAGAAACCCGCTGCGACAAGTGAAGAAAAGGCAAGGTAGACAAGGCTTGTCGAAATGCTCGAATCTTCAATGCCGTTGCAGAGGAAGGGACCTCAGAGGCCCGACCAAATGGGCCAATCAACATTTGCCTGGTTCTTGTGAAGGGTGGCTCGCTCAATGTAAATGGAGAGAGCACCGCTTTCCACGGAACCCACTCCGTCGACGATCAGCGTCCAGACGTCGTGATGACGAGGCGGCCACGCGAGTGTCACATGAGGATTTCTGACCACATTCTCGTAGGTGGATTGGCGTACATCGCGCACGATCAAGCGATCTCGAATTAGCTTTGGTTTCACTTCAAGGAGTTTCACGTAAGGAGTTGAATGGGTAATCAGGATCGCTGAGTCAAAGTCCTGTAGTCTCTCGCCGAGACTGGATAGATCTACGCTAATGCTCAACGGGGCCTCCTAGAATGTGAGCGCAATGCGTCCGAGTGCGGGCTTCATTTGGGGAGTGCTTGCTCCGTTGAAAGTCAATACTGAGGCCAGTTCTCCATCTTTCACGAAGGACCCACCGATATGTCGAACGCTTCCTCTAAATAGGTCTGGGACGAGGGGAACGGAGGGCCCAACTAGATACACCTCGGACCCGGATGAAAGCTGCAGAAGCCGTGGAAGCGTTTTGTTAGCAACGGTCATGCCTGTTATCAAGACAACATCAGAGTTCGGGAGAACATACTCGCAGGAGGTGTCGGGTAGGTCGCAGTCCTCGGGGTCCCTCTCGATAACCGTAAGCTCGCATTGCTCCCGGAGGAGTGCGACTCCTTTGCTGAAGTGACCAATCATTGCGACTTTCTTACCTTGGACTGTTTTGGCTGCCAACTCAAAGATGCTGTCTCCGTCCCGATCTACTGAAATGGCGGATCTAGCTTCTATAGAAGCTATTTGCTGTTCGGAGTTGAAGTGGCTATTGATTGCCGCAACACCGAGACTCGCGAGTCTGAAATCCCAAGACTTAACAAGAGTAGCTGCATCTCGCAGAGACGCACCTGGCGTAAGTTCGTAGGGATGGTTGAAATGACGTCCGCCTGTGTCTCGAGAAGCTATGCCGGTTCCGCCTGCGGAGTTCTTGACAAGACACACACGTTCGTCGACTACGGAACTTACGGTGAGGTCTGACGGAATCAGCTCGATCAGGTTGTCATACAGATGCCATGAGTCTGCGCCGGCCATGTCACCAATCCTGTCAGGTTCCTTACAGCGGCTCGGGCGCACCTGCCCGAGATAAACCAGAGGCTGATATCACCAAAAAATCTCCTAAAGTACCGCATTTGCGTGTGTATTCTACCTAATGTGACGCAAATACGGATAAAAGATGCTGCCCGCTTCCTGGATGTGAGCGACGATACGGTTCGTCGCTGGATCGACGCTGGCACATTGAAGTCTTCCATCAATGCCAACGGTCGCAAAGTCATAGAAGGTCGTGAGCTCGCCGAGTTCTCGAAGAACCAAGCCAGCGCACCTCCCAGTCCACTGGATTCAGCAAGCTCCGCGCGCAATCGTTTCGTCGGCTTGGTTACCGAAGTCATTTCCGACAAAGTCATGTCTCAAGTTGAGTTACAGTGCGGACCCTTCCGCGTTGTATCGCTCATGAGCACCGAGGCAGTGAATGAGCTAGGCCTCGAGCCCGGTGTTGTCGCTGTCGCAACAGTAAAGGCCACGATGGTTATCGTGGAGACTCCGCTAGGAGAGGAAAAGTAGTAGTGAAACTGAATGGATTGAAGCCAGCCGTAATGCTGGGAATAGTCGCACTCGCACTCGCGGGATGTTCGACAGGTTCGGGCGAGAAGACTTCGCCTGAGACGACTGGTCCAGAGACCAAGCAGAGTGAAGCAGCTGAGAAGCCGGCTGAAGAAGCAAAGACAGAGGCTCGTGAGCTTCTAGTCTTCGCTGCAGCTTCCATGGAGCCCACCTTCACTGAGCTCGCCAAAGAGTTCGAAGCCGCAAACCCCGGCGTAACCGTTAAGTTCAACTTTGCTGGTTCCCAGGACCTGCAGGAGCAGATCATCAGCGGCGCACCCGCCGACGTATTTGCTTCCGCAAATGAGAAGCAGATGGCTCCTGTGACCGAGGCAGGTCTGAATGAGGGCGATCCGCAGATCTTCGTTACCAACACCCTTGAGATCGTCACCCCGCCGGACAACCCGGCCGGAATCACCGACTTCGCTAGCCTCGCTGGCGAGGGCGTCAACCTGGTCATCTGCGCCCCCGAGGTTCCCTGTGGTAGCGCGACTGACAAAATCGAAGAGGCCACCGGCATCACGCTGACCCCGGTCTCGGAAGAAGAGTCCGTCACCAACGTTCTGGCAAAGGTCCAGGCGGGTGAGGGCGACGCGGGCCTGGTCTACCAGACCGATGCGAAGGCAGCTGGCGATTCCGTCAAGGCCATTCCGTTCCCCGAGTCGGACGCAGCCATCAACAAGTACCCAATCGTTGCACTGAAGGACGCTCCTCAGGCTGAGCTGGCCCAGGCTTGGGTAGACTTCATCCTGAGCGATTCGGTCCAGAAGTTCCTGGCCGACGCCGGATTCGGAATGCCTACCAAGTAGGGAAACATACCGTTGACTCGAATCTATTCCGGGCTGCCAAAGTGGATCTACTTGCCCGCACTGTTCGGAGCGCTGTTCATAGTGCTTCCCCTGATAGCAATGGCAGCCCGGATAGATTGGTCAAACTTCTTCGGACTGATCACCAGCCAGTCCTCCAAAACCGCACTGCTTCTTAGCCTGCGTACTGCATCAACTTCAACACTTCTAAGTCTGGTCTTTGGTGTCCCAATCGCATTGATTCTTGCGAGGACCGAATTCAAAGGTCAGCAACTGGTTCGCTCAATCATCACCCTTCCCATGGTGCTCCCTCCGGTTGTCGGGGGCCTCGCGTTGCTCTATACGTTTGGACGAAGAGGCTTGGTGGGCCAACACCTTGAGGCCGTGGGTATCAGCATTGCCTTTTCAACATGGGCTGTAATCCTGGCTCAGACCTTCGTTGCGATGCCGTTCCTCATCGTCTCCCTGGAGGGCACGCTTCGAACCTACGGCCAGCGATACGAGCAGGTAGCTTCAACGCTCGGCGCGCGTCCCTCGACTGTGCTGCGTCGCGTGACACTGCCACTCATTCTTCCTGGATTGGTCTCCGGTTCTGTTCTTTCTTTCGCGAGGGCACTCGGTGAGTTCGGCGCGACCATTACTTTTGCCGGCAGTCTGGAAGGTGTGACCAGGACGATGCCGTTGGAAATCTACTTGCAGCGTGTCAGTGACCCACAGGCGGCTATCGCGCTTTCGATGGTGTTGATCTTTGTTGCCGTGGTGGTTATGGCCGCAACGGCGCAGATCTCGAAACGAGCTCAGGTATGAGCCTCGAGTTCGACGCGCAGGTCGCGCAACGTGGTTTCGATGTTCAACTTGAGATTGGCGACAGTGAACGCGTTGCCGTGTTGGGCCACAATGGCTCCGGCAAGTCGACACTGCTAAACCTTCTTGCAGGTACTCTCAAGCCCGACAGTGGGCGCGCGGTGCTGGATGGCAAGGTCCTTTTCGACATTGGAGACGGTCGGGGAGTTTTCACGCCTCCAAGTGCTCGCGGCGTAGCGATGCTTGCCCAGGACCCTTTGCTTTTCCCACACATGACTGTCCTGCAGAATGCCGTGTTTGGTCCCAGAGCGGCCGGGGCGTCTCGGAGCGATGCTCGCGAGCGGGCTCGGAAGTGGCTCGAGGCCGTCGGTATTGAGGATCTCGAGGGCAGACGTCCCTCCCAGATCTCTGGCGGTCAGGCCCAGCGAGCCGCAATCGCTCGTGCCTTGGCTGCGAACCCCAGCATGCTGCTTCTCGATGAGCCAATGGCCGCGCTGGACGTGGCGGTTGCGCCAGCACTTCGCAGGGTGCTACGAGACGTGTTGCGGGCGCAGGCCACCATGATCGTCACCCACGATCTGCTGGATGCCGTAATGCTCTCTCAGCGCGTTGTAGTCCTGGAAAAGGGCAAAGTAGCGGAACAGGGCCCCACAGAAGACGTCCTCGAACACCCCACGACGCCGTTTGCCGCGGGCCTGGCCGGTCTAAACTTGGTGCGCGGAACCTACCAAGGCGGAGCCGTCGTTACGGAAGACGGCACTAAGGTCGTTGGATCACAGCGGGGGAAGACAGACTACGCGAAGACCGACCCGGCTTCCTCGTACTTCGTCGAGGGAACCACCAGGGTTAGGAATCACGACGATGAGGTCGCTCAGGTAAAGAACGGTGATAGCGCGGCAGCAGTATTCCCGCCGACTGCGGTATCTGTGTTCCTCGAACCACCGCACGGCAGTCCCCAAAACAACCTTCGCGGTGTGATCAGCGAACTTGAGCCGAATCAGGAACTGGTTCGGGTTCGAATGCGTATAGGTGAACAACTTTTGCTGGCGGACGTCACGGTTCAAGCCGTGGCCCAGCTTGATTTGCATCCGGGCAAGGAAGTTGTCTTTTCGGTTAAGGCCTCGGCAGTCACTATTTACCCAGGCTAAGCAGCTGGTTTCCTAGGTCTCAATATTCTCCGGGGCCCGTTGATAGGACCGCTCGTTGTCGATTAGCAAATATCCCTGCCACCCGGCGACTTCGGCGCATATTTGTCACCCCTGAGCCCGTGAAGCGTGCCAGTTGCCACGGTGGGACCAGCGAGGCATACGTTTCCAACACTCGCTCAGGGCTTTCGGACAAACCAGTTCGGAGCCAGGAAGAGATCATCGCTACGGTGTTGTGAACTTGCTGGGATATGGCCATGTTCTTCCGGAGGTCAGTGAACTCTGGGCCTTCAATGTTCTCGCTGAACTCCTGAACATACTCACCAAAAATCCTCTCAAAGTATGCAGTGAGTAATGAGAGCACCACGGACTGACCGTCCGGGGCGAAGACGTGGGCGTATATCTCTCGATTGTCCTGAATATGTTCCAACAGACTCAATTGAATCTCGATCCAACGGTCCAAGTAATCGGGCCGAGGATCCTTTAGGAGATCTACAAGTGGACTGAGTTTTGGATGCAATTGCTCGATTAGGTACTCTGCCAAGAAGGACGTTGGAGACTCCCCATGCCTATAGAACGCTATGCAAGCCACACCGGCCGCTGAGGTCGGTTCTGAGACAGTGATTTGTTCTGCAGGCTTAGTCTTTGCAAGTTCCAAGACGGAGCACCTGAGGCGATGGTGATTACGCTGAAACCTAGGGTCACCTCCAGTCCGCTGAGCCAAAGCTGTGTTGGTTAAGACTGAGGTTACCAAGCTCTGCTCTATTCCCGTGATGGTGTTGCTGGCTTAACGCCAGCATGACCTGATTATGGATCTGGGTTACACCTGTTACTTAGATACCCTGTTCCGTATCTATGATTGCTTCTTCGCCGAAGTCGACGCCCAAATGGGTTGGCTTCCCAAGGAGATAAACTCTCTCAATGATCAAGATTGCTGTGATTACTGTTTCTGACCGTGTCTCGCGAGGCGATCGTCAGGACATTTCGGGACCCTTAGCCGCGCGTCTTCTTTCACAACTGGGAGAAATACTCGATCAGCGAGTGATTCCTGACGGTGTCAGTTCCGTTACAAAAGCAATCAAGGATTGTGCCGGTCTTGGTGCAGATGTGGTGTTTACGACCGGAGGTACGGGAATTACCGGCAGGGACCTAACTCCTGAAGCAACTGAACCACTCTTGGAAAAGAGGCTGACGGGAATTGAGTCGCGGATTCTTGCGTCTTCGACGACACCCTATGCGGCTCTCTCCAGAGGCGTGGTGGGAATAATCCGAGACGGAATGAGACCTGTGTTGGTGGTGAATGCGCCAGGCTCACAGGGAGGGGTGACCGATGCGATTGAGACCATCGGGCCCCTCCTGAGTCACATCGTCGAGCAGATGAATGGTGGCGATCATCCCGCTCCAACATCTGTCGACACATGGGATACCGGTGGACCGCACGCAGAAGCAACACGGAAAGTGCAGAATCGTGGGGTCAACGACGAGTTCGATGCGGACGTTGTACTAGCTGGAGTATCTGCGGCACCGATAGAGATGTCTGCACTCCTCGCTGCCGTGGATGATCCGAGTGCCGGTGCAGTCGTGTCATTCTGCGGTCAAGTTAGGAATCACGACGGCGGTCACGAAGTGGTAGCCATTGATTATCAAGCGCATCCGGATGCCAATGACGTTGTGGCTCGGATAGCTCAAGAAATTGCCGAGTCATCCGGGGCATGCAAGATAGCAGTAGTACACCGCGAGGGGCACCTGGAAGTCGGTGACGTAGCTCTTGGAGCAGCAGTGTCAGCATCTCACCGAGCAGAGGCATTTCGGCTGTTGGAATTGGTCATTGAGCAAGTCAAGATGAAGCTTCCTGTCTGGAAGAACCAACTGTTTGTCGATGGACGACACGAATGGACCGGATCCGCCTAGCGTTTCCAATCCCCGCGACGCCCGCCCGACTTAGCAACAATCCGGGCACATCTTATCTCCGTGCTTCTATCGATGCCCTTGACCATATCCACGATTGCGAGAGCCGCTATCGTCACTGCGGTCAACGCCTCCATGTCCACACCGGTCCGGTCGGCAGTGCCGACCGTTGAACTAATACGAACGCCCTCATCTGTGATTTCCAGATCAACGCTTGCGGCGTGTACGCCAATCACGTGAGTCAAAGGAAGCAGGTCCGGAACCTTCTTTGTCGCAGCAATCCCGGAAACACGGGCTGCAGCAAGAACATCGCCTTTTGGAACAGAGCCGTTCCGGAGTGCTGAAATGACCTCCGATGACCAACTTACCAATGCTTCTGCACCTGCATGGCGGACAGTGCAGGGCTTCCCGGTAACATCAACCATTCGCCCCCCAATAGTGGTAGCCCCATCAAGGCGGGTTGGATCACTGATCAAATGCTCATAGCCTGCTTGCAGCGCGGCGGTGTTCACAGCGTTCCACGCTGTACCATGGTTGCGGGCCGCTGCCTGGATCGACATTGGATCCAACACCACCGCCGCCAGAGACTTGGTTACCCGCGACCCAGTGGACGCCGAAGAACTGGCCGACTCTACGATAGTTGTTAGGCACGGCTGCGTGTATTCACGTGGTGGAACACCGTTGTCGGACGCTGGCACAGGAGCATGAGGGTTTCTTTTCTCACTCCTTGCTGAGTCCCGCTAGACTGAGATAGGTATTAAGCACGGTATTCCCCAGTTTTTTTAGGAGTGTCGCGTATGTCGCGTCATGTTCTCAGCACCCTTGTTGCGAACGCGCACACAGTCCGCCCAGACGTTCCGGAACTCGTCGATCAGTTCGGACGCGTAGCAACTGATCTACGGGTCTCGTTGACCGATAAGTGCAATCTGCGCTGTCGCTACTGCATGCCCGCAGAGGGCGTGCGCCTTATCGAGAATGAACGGATACTAACGGACGAGGAAGTTATCAGATTAGTTCGCATTTCGGTGGAGGATTTGGGTATCACCGAGGTGCGCTTTACCGGCGGTGAGCCCCTCCTCCGAAAGAGTCTTGAACACATTGTGGCTGCAACGGCCGCTCTGCACACGTGGGAGGGTCATCTGGTGGAGACATCCTTGACCACCAACGGTCTTGGCTTAGCTCATCGTGCCCAGGGACTGAAGGATGCAGGACTTTCAAGAGTCAATGTGTCCCTTGACGCAGCCCACCGCCCTGCCTACGCGCTACTGACTCGCCGCGACCGGTTTGATGATGCCGTTCAAGGGGCTCGCGTCGCGGCGGAAGTGGGCATGCTTCCGGTGAAGATAAACGCTGTCCTGATGCCCGGCATCAACGACACAGAAGTCAGTGATCTCTTGTTGAACGCATTGGTATCGGGGTATCAGTTGCGCTTCATCGAGTACATGCCCCTGGGTCCGAGCGGGCAGTGGAAGCGTGAAGAGATCATTACGGCAGAAAACATTCTCGCGAGTCTGAGCGAGCATTTCACACTTTCACCCAGTAAGAAGCCGCGTGGGACGGCACCAGCAGAACTCTGGAATGTCGCCGGGGGCACCGTCGGCGGCGTCCGTCACCCTGAGGGCACCGTTGGCATCATTGCATCCGTAACCCGACCCTTCTGTGGCGACTGTGATCGCACGCGCCTCACGGCCGACGGTCAACTTCGTACCTGCCTCTTTGCCTCGAAGGAAACTGATCTCAGGAGTCTCTTGCGCGGGGGAGCGAGTGACGATCAGATCGCCGAAGCGTGGCGTAGTGCTACGTGGGGCAAACAGGCGGGACACGGCACCGACAACGAGAATTTCTTGAATCCCACTCGGCCCATGAGTTCCATTGGAGGATAACGTGGCAACTACAGTGACAATCCGCTATTTTGCAGGGCTCGCAGACGCCGCGGGTACCCGGAGTGAGACTGTCGATATCGAGAACGGCAGCACCCTAGCTGATCTGTTTGACATGTTGAATGCAAGTCACAGTGCCAAGTTCGCTCGCATAGCCGCCATAAGTGCATTCCTAATTGATGGCCATCGGGCCGAGGGATACAGTGTGATCCCCGGAGACGGGTCGGTAATAGATGGGCTTCCGCCCTTCGCTGGCGGATAGCTCAGGCGGAACTCGCACATTCGTGGCTACCGCCGACGAACTCCTGCTTCTTCCAGACGGGAAGTATGAGCTTAACTTCTTCAACCACGCGTACTATCAACGAAAATGCCTCACGGCGATGGGAGGCGGAAACGCTCGCTCGAAGTGCAACGTCTCCCACCTCAAGGTGTCCAACTCGGTGGAGTACCGCGATCTTGTGCGCGATCTTCTGCATTACTGCACCTGCATCAGGATGGGCTTCGTAGGTGATTGATTTAACCTGGCGCGCCGCATTGTGGTTACGAACCTGGCCACAAGAAGTGACAACAGCTCCCGCGGTGGTGTCGTCTATGTTGGCAACAAGCATGTTCATGTCGATTCGGTCCTCCGTTACACCGGTGCGGATCACTCGCGCATTGCTCCGATCACCTTTTCCTCGGTGTTGGATAAGCCAGCTCGCCGTCTGATGGTCGTGCGTCGTCAACCGCGCGCCCTCGTCGCCACGCATCTGTTCCACGATATGAGCCATGAGAGGACCTACTGCTGCCACCACGTCGCGTACGCCGCCCATAGAACCTGGAGCATTGATAACAAGAGCAACGCGCTCGTTGACTTCAGCAATGCCCGCGTATCCACGGGAGAGAGAGGCAGTGGGGCCCTAGGGTTTGCGCGCATGACCTCTTCCAGACCGTGCATGCGCCTGATCAGCAGTGTTTCGGTAGCTTCAGGAGTTAGGTCACGGGGGGAGACTCCCGTACCACCGGTGGTAAACACAACGTCGGCACCTCGGCCTATCGCGTCAGTAATCGCCTGGCGCACAGGTTCCACACCATCGGGCACGACCACTGAGTCGCGTACGACACCAAATGCGCTCAATAGGTTGGTTGCGAGGAGTCCCGAAGTATTCTCGCGAACTCCGCCATAGCTTCTGGCAGACACGGTAATTACGGCGATCACTAGCACAGCACTGAGTATGCCGAGACGGTGGAATATCATTGAGGAATGAAGCTACAACCGATTTCTCTGCTCGGTTCTGCACTCGATGTAGATGAGACCGAACGGTACTCGAGGCAAATGCTTCTCCCAGGGTTTGGTGCAGAAGGCCAGCGCCGTCTCAAGGCGGCCAGAGTCCTGGTTATCGGCGCGGGAGGACTCGGATCACCCGCATTGCTATACCTTGCGGCCGCAGGGGTGGGCACGATTGGTGTCATCGACGACGACATGGTCGAGATAACGAATCTTCACCGGCAAATCATCCACTCCACGCCAGATGTTGGCATCGCCAAGACCGAGAGCGCTGCACGTGCTGTGCGTGCACTCAACCCGTGCGTCCAGGTCGTTGAGCATACCTGCAGGCTCAACCAAGAAAATGCCGAAAACATCCTTGCTGGTTACGACGTTGTCCTTGACGGCACAGATAACTTTCTTACGCGGTATACGGTCGACGCCGCTTGTTCGCGACTGTCAATTCCTGAGGTTTGGGGATCCATACTTCGTCACACGGCCCAGATATCCGTCTTTTGGACGGGTGATTCCGCGAGTTTACACGGTGTCCCGGAGCCGGGCGTATGCCTACGCGATCTGTTTCCGTCGCCTCCTCCCGCAGGGAGTGCTCCCAGTTGCGGTGAGGCGGGAGTGTTTGGAGTCTTGTGCGGTCAGGTGGGAGCCGCTATGGCGGGTGAAGCAATCAAACTTCTTACCGGGGTGGGGGAGCCACTCATCGGGAGAGTCTTGCTAATCGACGCTGCAGATTGTACTTATTCCACCGTTCCCTTGCGAGGAAGCACAGATCGACCAGGGCCCCTATCGGGCGACGAACTCACGAACGCTTGCACACTGACGTCTTCAGTAACAACCATCGATGTGACTCGCCTGAAGGATCTGCTGGACGCCAAAGCAACTGGTGAAGAGTTCTTCACTTTACTTGACGTAAGAGAGGACGATGAATGGGCCATCAGCCACATCGAGGGTGCTACACATATTCCTCTGCATCAGGTTCTAGAGGACCCCTTTGGGACCATTGCTGCCCTAGAGTCAGGGACGGTTTATGTCTATTGTCTTGCGGGAGCTCGTTCGCTTCGAGCGGCTGAAGCGCTTGCAGCTGCGGGAGTTACCGCTATCAGTGTGGACGGCGGTATTCAGACGTGGTGGACCCAGATTAAGCCCGATATGGCTCGGTATTAGCTCCGTCTTTGAAAGGAATGCGATGAAGCCTGTACAGGATCACTACGCCGACGTGCTTGCGCTGGCACGGCCGTTACCGACCGAAACGGTGGACCTCAATCGGGCGCGCGGCCTCACATTGGCGCAGGAGGTGCGAGCGAAGCTGGCTATCCCGCCTTTCACCAACTCTGCCATGGACGGTTTTGCTGTTCGGGCTGCTGATGTTGTGGTAGGAAAGCCGATCCCAGTCGTTGGTGACATCGGCGCTGGTTCGCAGTCTCTCGCGACCCTGCCTCCGGGGGTTGCCGTGCGGATTATGACGGGAGGGATGATCCCAATCGGAGCGGACTGTGTGCTCCAGGTGGAGTTCACGGAGGACGCAGAGACCATGATGAGGCCGGAGGCTCCGGTCGAGATCATCCCGACACGCGAGATCACGGCGGGTACACACGTTAGGTGTCGGGGGGAGGACGTAGCAGAGGGCGAGAGCGTGTTTTTCCCGGGCACGGTTCTGACGTCAGCACATATTTCTGCGCTCTTTGCACTTGGCCACTCGGAGGTTCGGGTCCATCGTCGTCCGCGTGTGGGCGTGATCACCACGGGAGCAGAACTGTCGATGCCTGGAGCGCCGCTGGGAGAGGGGCAGATCCCCGACTCCAACCGTCCCCTCGTAACCAACCTCATCGAAGAACGAGGGGGAGTAGCCATAGGTCACACACTTCGCAGTGACGTCGTAGGTGACTTTCTTGGTGACTTTGCTGCTCTGGTGGCCGAGACGGATATGGTCGTGACCACCGGGGGCGTGAGCGCCGGAGCCTATGACGTGGTTAAGGCGGCTCTGCGTCCTCGCGGGATCGATTTTGGGGCGGTTGCAATGCAGCCGGGTAAGCCCCAGGGATACGGAACAGTGGTCTCTAGCGGTGGACGATCGGTTCCGATAATCTGTCTGCCTGGCAATCCCGTCAGTGTATTCGTCTCAATGCAACTCTTTGCTCTACCGCTTATGGATATCCTGCTGGGCAGACATGTATGCGAGTTCGCCGAACGTTTTATGCAAGAGAGTGTTGGGCTCGGATGGCACAAAAAGCCCGGACGTGTCCAGTTCATGCCCTGTTGCCGGAACGTCGCAGGAAAAATCGTTCCTGCTAGTTCTGGAGGTTCAGGATCGCACCTGATCGGGTCGCTTCCTCAGGCAAAGGGGTTGGCGCAGGTGGCTGCGGATATCGTGAAGGTTGAGGTTGGCGAATCAATTCCGGTGCTATGGATAGGCAATGATCATGGATTCTGAGATAAAGCTTGCTCACCTGGGCCATGACGGAGAGGCGCAGATGGTGGACGTAACCGCGAAGCGCTCGACGGTACGTGAGGCCACGGCGATTGGTCGCGTCTCATGTTCGCCGGAGATAATGGCGGCGCTACGTAATGGAACCGTACCCAAAGGTGACGTTCTCGCGGTTTCACGTATCGCTGGAATCCAAGCTGCCAAGAAGGTTCCGGATTTGTTGCCGCTCGCTCACACCATCGGGGTTCACGGGGCAGAGGTTGAGTTGCGTCTTGAAGAGGACCATGTGGCCATTCGGTCGACTGTACGCACGGCGGATCGCACCGGCGTCGAAATGGAAGCGCTGACGTCTGTCACGGTGGCCGCTCTGGCGATCATTGACATGGTTAAGGGTGTCGATCGCAGCGCCGTAATCTGCGAGTGCATGATTGTTCATAAGTCCGGCGGCCGCAGCGGGGAATGGTCTCGCCCGGGCACCAATGAGGCTGAACGCTCATGACGGCTAACCGATAACGCTCATGATGCCTGTTCCACAGGATGAGACGAAGTTGGGGAGCCCATCTATTGTGGGTGTGATCATCCTTGCCGGTGGGACCGCCGCACGGCTTGGCGGGGTGTCTAAACCCGACCTTATGCTCGGGGACAAGACGCTGCTGGAGCGCACCGTCCAAGAAGTTAGATGCACCGTGCCAAGGGCAATGGTTGTTGCCGTGGCACCTCCTGATGTTGCTGTACCCGATGGTGTTGTCCGAGCCCTCGAAGATCCGCCTTTGGGTGGACCAGTAGCGGGGATCGCCGCTGGTCTTGAATCTCTTCAGCTGGTTTCCGGATATCACCCGAGGAGTCTCATTGCTTTGTCCACCTGTGATGCCCCTTTTGCACCGCGCCTGTATCCGGCTCTGGAGTACGCGCTTCAGCGTACCGCTCTGACTGAGTCGTCTCGCATAGAGTCGTTTGTTGGCGCGGTCCCTGTACTGGCCGAAGGAACCGGTGGTTCGTTTCGACAGTATCTCCAGGGAATATATCGAGGCGACATACTCGAAGAACTGTGTCGAGGAAAGGTGCGGGATCGTTCTGTGCGATCATTCTTCCGCGGTATACCTCTTATCGAAATCGTCGATGCAACTCAGGTGGGAATGGATGTGGACACGTGGGAGGATGCGACCGCTCTGGGGGCCCGGCTTGCAGACTTCTTGGACTAAGAGAGCGGCTAATCCGACTGTCGTTCGCGCGATCAGTCTTTTGGGCGGTGCGGAATCGAGCATGCCGGAACGATTGCCAGTTCTCCCGTATCGCTGGGTTACGTTAGTTGCGACACCACACGTCACCCTCAGATGGAGTTTGCTTCTGCCGTCGTTTGTGGACAGGGTGTTGGAACTAGATTCGTTCGAATACCCCTCATTTTGCGATTCTCTTGAATTCGACTACCTTCAACGCCGCTTCTTTGTCGGGTTTGTCCCGCCACTCCATTCTGAGACCGTGTTTGCCTTCGAGTTCCTCTACAGTCTCGGCACAGGTTTCGTAGGTCGTATCAAGGGAGTCCGTGATGCCTTCTGTAGTTCGTGTTAGCGATTCGTCTTTGAATGCATTCTTGAGATTGGTCGCCACAAGAAAACTATATCGATCGCCCTCTCAAAGGTCCCTGGTCAAAGGCACCGGCGATATACGAACCTCGCCGTTCCACGCGGCAGAGATCTAAGGTTCGCCGCACCGCATGGACTGATTGAGTGACAGCATCAGTATCTGAGTGCTGAGCGAATGCTATTAGTCGACATGGAAGACGGAGGCTTGATCACTGAGGTCATGGCTCAAATGTTTCCCGAAATCCCGGCACCGAAGCCTCAAAAAGAACACTAAGCGCCGAGAACTAATCCGACGGGGAGAGCTAGCTACTCTCGGAAAGAGACTTGATAGTCCGAAGCATCTTATCTGTCATGATGCAACTCGCGATGGTCACCGCGTGTAGGAGAGGGTTTCGTCTGTCGCCCCAGTTGTATCTTTCTCGCGTAAGTAGACGTGTTCGTCCATCTTCGACAGGAACCAGCACGAATGCCCATGAGAACGAATCGGGGAATCCCTTACCGGGGCCCTCTTTTGTTCGGTCTTCGACTAACACTAGTGCGCGGCCTGGAATAACCTCGCCAACAATTAGTTCGACCTCTGGCGCTAATCGGACAGCATCTCCAACGTTGCGAGACTGCCACTCGGGTCGAATCTCATCTATACCTTCGATCTCACACCCAATGGCGTTTTCGAGAATCTCGTAAGAATAGAATCCTCCGCGATCCTGTCCGATCTGCAGGAGCCACGGCCATACGTCTTCAGGAAGTGATTCAATTGTGATGCCATGAGTTGCAACAAGTGGTGCAACCGAAACGTGGGAATCCCCAGGCAACTCCATGTTTTGCTCAGATGGCGTGGCACCCCATGTCTTCGAAGCATGAGCTACCCACACCCCAAGAGCTGTCGTACTCAAGATCCCAGCTGCTGCCAGATACTTTTTCATCCCGGTTCCTCTCCAGTGCGCGGTTTCGAGGATACCGGACTCAAGAAGCATCACTTGGTTCAGAAAAGACGCCTGTGTTTCCCCGGAGATTCCTGCAGGGGAGTTTCAATATTGACTATCAGATCGTTGTAATAGGGCTGCTCTTTCCGGGTTCGTCGCGAGCGTCCCTAATGGTCGGATGGCATTTTGGTCGTTCTGGCTCACTGCGGCTCGGGAAGAAAGCCTGTTCCGTGC
>WPCI01253837.1_pt1 | contig 21206 bp, 17 predicted proteins | sample 5399871 | NCBI WGS metagenome assembly WPCI01 (sample SAMN12869469, study PRJNA574797) | sludge metagenome | isolation source: wastewater treatment of pH7 | place: China:Beijing | collected 2019-05-20 | reverse complement strand
ACTAATTTTTACAAATTTGAATTGATTTCTCACTTTTAATTAATTTTTATATATTTTAATTAATTATGCTTTCAGTCGATTTTTTTCATGTTTTAATTAATTTTTCTCTCTAATTATTTTTTAAAGATTTTTTAAAATTTTATAAAAATTTTAATTTCCTTTCAAAAGAGATTTACCTGTTCCCTGTCTTTTTTCTTTGGCTTTGATCAGGAAGTTTTTTCTTTTTGTCATCCCTTACCCCCTTTTCTCTCCTGCAGTTTTTTTCCTGGTTTTAAAGCCAGGTTTAAATTTCCAGTAATTATATTATCATTTTCTTTCTAAAATATTGTTCATTCATTAACCCTTTATCCTGTCTCCTTTTTATTTCAACGGGGTTCTTTAACCTCAGAATTTGTGGAAATATTTTTATTACAAGGGAGCGCAGAGGGTCACGAATACCCCAACCTTTAGGTTGGGGATGAAGTGAACCCTCGCCTCTTCGTTTTTCACTTTAAATATCTAAATCCTTACTTTTTTTGTAAAATGAGCTTGATTTGGCACCATGGCCATAGGAGGTGCCAGCCGCCTATAGCCTGGATGTGATACACGTTGGAATTGAACAGTTTTAGCCATGGCTATGGTCAGATTACCTACCATCTCGTGTTGGTGCCAAAGTATCGATACAATATATTCTACAGCAAGCAAATTAAAAAGGATTGTGAGTTGATCCTCAATAACATTTGTATTGAGCAAGGCTACAAGCTTCATGCTCTTGAAATTGTAGATGATCACGTTCACTTGTTTGTGGAATTTCATCCAAGCAACTCCTTGTCAGAAGTAATTCAATACTTGAAAGGAGGAAGTTCTTACAGGCTTTTCAAACTTCATCCTGAACTTAAAAAACGATATTGGGGTGGAAGTCTATGGTCAAGTGGCAAATTCTATCGATCAGTTGGAAATGTAACAGCTGACACAATCAAACATTATATAAAGGAATCACAGAAAAAACCGAAAACAGAAGTCAAGTCCTCTAAATCAGCAAAACCTGATCAAAGAATTATTGATGATTTCTGACCCCAGAAACCGGGCGGGCGGCCCGAAGCATACCCCATCCTTTAGGGTGGGGTGGCCGCCCGCAATTTGATTAAAGTAAATCCATATCTTTCTTAAATTTATTGCTGTACATACTAAATTAAATTCATTCCTGACTGATTTTAATCCTCGTGTGAGAAATTCTCTAAACCCAAGATTCTCTTTATAGTTTCCTATTACAGGTTCTACTACCTGCTTTCTTTGTCCGTATATTTTTTTGCTACTTCTGTTTTCATTTTATCTGCTAATTGCTTTCTTTCTTTATAAAAATCAGCTATTTTTAAATGTCTAATTCCATCCTTTCTTTTTGTACAGTTTATACTAAACTCACATTTTCTGCATTCAGTACCTTTGTAAAGTCTGTATTTTTTCTTTCTTTGTCATAGCCTTCATATACAAACTTCAATTTTTGATTTTCAGGGCAAATGAATTCATCATTTTCTTCATTATACTTAAAATTACTAGTAACGAATCTAATATCGTCAACGCTTTCTGTTGATGTTTTAGTTGCTTCTTCGTGCTCTGGGATATATGGATCCAGTTTCTTTTGATTTAAAAAATGTATGTTATTTCCACTATAACATCCATTGTCTGCACATATTTTAGTGCCTTCTTTTAACAAACCACAATTTCCTTCCACAAGTTCAATCTGTGATTTCAATTGATAAGTGTCAGTTCTATCTTGACAGATCTCATTTGCAACAATAATTCCCAGTTTATGATCCACTGTTATTTGAGTATTATACGTCAGATCAAATGTTCCCTTTTTGTTTTTCATAAACCGAGATTCATGATCAGTCAAGCTCACTTTCTCAATACTATCTTTTTCAAATTCATCAACTGCTTCTTTAATTATGTCTTCAATCTCTTTTTTTCTAGTATCAGATTTATCCTTGTTTACTTGCTTTATGTACTTCGCAACTACAGCTTTTACTTTATGTTTTTCACTTTCATTCAGCTGATCGTAGCCACGGCAGTTTCCAAAATGCTCATCCTCAACTTTGTCTATTTCAATGCTTTTTTTTAATTCATTCTTAACATATTCTCCAATAACCCTTAAGACCTCTTCCAAAACTACATTGTTTTTTGATGCAGAAGCTTTTACCATGGATCCGTCAGTGCTTAACTGCTCGAGACCTATTACTCCTAGATCCTTAGCTGCCTTAACTGTGTTTTTGAACAATTCAGTAATCAGTTTCTTATTTTCTTTTCTAAAGTCACTGATTGTTCTAAAATCAGGCTGCGGATTTTCAGCCAAATAAATGTAAACTACATTTTCTCGAACACTACGAGCTATTGCTCTCGATGATCGAACTCTATCAAGCATTGACTGAAGCAAAATTTTACACATTATGCATGGGTGGTAGGCAGGATGTCCAGAGCCATCATACCTTATTTCAAATTCACTGAAATCCATTTCATCTACAAAAGATTCAACTAAGTAACAGATATGATCTGAAGGAATAAGATCTCGAATATCTGGAGGTAAAGTCCAAAATTGATTCTTTGATTCGATAAACGCCATGAAGCAAAATATTCTTAATAAATTATATAATGATTTATATATTCCGAAACAGAAACTACGATTACCTAAGGTAATTGTCGGACAGCCTGTGAAAAGCGGGGTGAAATTGTACTAGCCTTGAAGTAATCTCGCAGCCTTGGGGCTGTAAGTAGTTCAAGAATACTAAAAATCAAAATCAACACAATTATTAGCTTACTGGACGTTATATTGTACTATTCAAGTTCTTATAAAATAGATTGAATGTATATGGAGAAAATCTATATATTTAGAATCTCTCTCCATACCATCAAACAATCAATGGTCAAGGATTAGTTTCAGATTCAAAACTAGTTCAAAAATCGAATGGTTTGAGAATTTATACAGAAAAACTTATAAAGAATTAGATACAAGGAATTTATGGAGTTTGGAAGTAGTTTTCCTCAATCACCCCGAACTCCATAAAATACGCCCTATGAGGCACAATCAAGTTAGCTGTGCTTTTATTTAAGCTTACCTGATTCTGCCTCTTGGAATAATAATACTAGGAGAAAGACGAATGAGTAAGAACAAAATTACAATAGGAATACTTCTTTTGACAATGCTTGTTGGTATGGCATTGATACCATCAGCAATGGCTTTCACCGAAGAACAGCAAACCGACCTAACCAAAGATGCTGCTCAGTTAAAGATTGAAGCTTTGGAAACTGAGCTAGGTGAAGAAGGAATGAAAAAAGTTGCGGATTACCTGGAGCTTCAGGCTTCTTTACCGGATGTAGTGAAACGTATGCCATATAGGGGACTTGCTTTTTCTGCTACTGATCCTGAAAGTCAAGCTATTAAAATGAAATATATTGATAACTTCGATGTTTCCAAGGAGGAAAAAGAGAAATATAAAGCTGGACTGCAGGACATCTGGGACAGGTATCCGGATAAAATAACGAAGGATGACTACGCTTTCATGAGTGAACTGGGTCCAATGATTGACAAAGAAGCTTTCAGGGAACACACGGCTGTTGGGGTAAAGTGGGCAAGCTCTAATCATCAAGATTTTGCTTACTATGCTTGTGACGGGTCTGCTTATGGAAATTATGCAAGTGATACAGCTGATGACCCGGATGATCCTTGGTTTGAGCTTCCGGGATATCGGTACTATAATCATTACTGGGATGCTGATTGGCATGTCGGAGGCGCACCAACTAGATGTGATGGTTTTGCAGATACTGCGCAAATCTGGGTTGCTAATGGACTTCTAGAGGAAGCACATGAAGATTTTGGACTTGCCAGTCACTATTTGTCGGATACTGGCAATCCGTTCCATTCAGCTGGAGCAGTTGATCAGATAGGGAATTTCGTGGAGAATCTGTTCAATACTAATAACCATGATCTGTATGAGATTTATATATCTGATCAGTGGGACAGCGGGTATGATTTTGGTGACTATGTTAGTAGCAATACTCAGGCTATTACTGTGACTGATCCAGAACAGGCAGTGAAGGATAATGCTGATTTTAGTTCTCAGTATTTTGACTATATTTGGGACGAGATAGAGAATAATCCAGATACATTTGATTCGGATATCTACGTAGCGTACTATACTGCTCAATGTGTCCGAAATACTGCAAAATGTAACCATGGATTGTATGATTACATTATGTAAGTTGATGAAATCTGAAACGGAGTTTATGTTTAAGAAGATGCCTTCAAAGGCATCTCTTTCTTTACTATTGTATCGATTCCAAAATAAGTCCGTTGCTTAGCGGGAAATTCATTGATCCGTAGATCTATTCAAAAGCCGGTATTGTGAACATACTTCGGAATCGCAGTACTATTATTTTTTTCCTATAAATGGTGATCTAAGTGGATTTTGTTAGTCATTTCATTTTGAAAGTTAAGGAGAAGATGCCTTTAGAGGCCCTTCTTTTCGTTTTACAACATATATGGCTTGCTGTTTTTGTTTTAACATTGGGCATATCGATAGGGACAGGAATTAACTTTGGTCTAGACGTAGTCGCCTTACTGATAACGCTAGGAATGTTTGTTCTGTTTTTTATGCCGATAGTCTCTATTGGACAGAATATTGTTCAGAGCAGGAAGGATATTAGAAAAGTTTTGTGCTGTGTACCTTTACTAATCGCTGCTGTGTATCAAACTCTGGTAGTTGTGTTTGGATATACTAAATTTATGATCTATGAATCTCATCCTGATTCGTTGGTTTATGCTTTACTGCTTCCGGTTCAGAGACTGGGGGAAACCGCAATCTATCCTACAACTGATAAAATATTCTACATGGGTTTTCCGTATAACCAGCTGCCTCAATTTACAGCCTATATTATCGTTTTCCCAATCAGTTTGCTTATTTACTTATTACCTTCGATAGATTATGACAGGACGAAGATCACAAAAGAAATGAAACTAATTGCTTTGCTCCCTCTCTTTTGTGTTGCTATTCCAGTAATTGTGCAGACAGTTAAAATGAAGCTGGGATTAATCGATGAGCTTATGATTCAATTTTTCTGGTCTGAGATACTCTCAAACATAAGACTAATGGGACTCTTCCTGTTAATGCCTATGTTGAGTATCCTGTATATAAGGCACTATCAAAGAACGAAAAGAACCAATGTCGAGAATTTTACGTGAACACAGAGATTTTTTGTTGTTTAGTTAAGCTGGGAAAATTTTGTCAGATTTCTGTTTTACCAGTTACTACAATAATCCATTACACCTCAACTAATTCTAATGCTTTACTTGTGGAATTTGCTCCACAGGTTTCAGAAACACCAAACTTTACCTCTGGAGAGAAAGGTCAAATTAGTCTTGGTTTAAAAATAGAGTTTTGAAATCCTTAGGACTTACGCACTTGAGATTCAAAATCATTGTCAGTAGACCTTGCTGTTAAATCGTTGGTTTAGACAGTTGAAGGTTTAGAGCCATTGTTTTTCAGTTCAACCGCGTAAGTCCTAATCCTTTATACATGGATGGTGTTTATGTGGTTTGAATTCAAAAATAGCAGAAATTTGACATTTCTGGTTCTTTTGTCAATTTGTGCGAAGCCTGTGAACTTTGTAAAGCCTAATCATTTAGAGGCTATACAAGGAAAGCAAGGAATCATATGGGTATAGGCAAGATCTCTTTGCCATGAAGCTGTGTACAACTCCAAAAACCCATATTGAACAAAATCTAAAGTGACTATGTATTTTTGACCACATTTTTTTAATCATATATGAGAATCTCAAATTAGGATTTTGACTTAAAAACCTATTCTTTTTTCCACTAACTCTGATAGACTTTCCTTTATTCGAGAGTTTCAACTTTAAATTATGCCATATATGTCGTTCTCATGCGGAAAAACAGTATGTTATATAAAGGAGTCCTCTTCGAGGACTCCCTGGATAACTATTTTAGCAGAGAAAGCACCTCAATTTGCCAATTCCTGTACTTCCTCTGCATTGACGATATTGCAAAGCACGTAGAACGTACTTTTTATACCAACAAAAGTTGGCACTTTAAATACAGTGTTTCTTCTATGATAAAACTCTTTGTTGTCAAGTGTTTCAGGAATCTTTCATATGATAAAACCATTTCTTCCTTAACAGAGGAAGAAGCTATCTTGCTTTCTTTTTATGACGAAAATGACCATATAAAACTTCCTTCTGGTGGAACCCTTCATCATTTTGTGAAGTATAGACTTGGAGAGGAAGGAGTCAATGAGATCATGATGTTGTTAGGTGAAAAAATCCTCAAACTCTCATCAGCAAAGGAAGCTAAGATTGATTCCACTCCCCTTGAAGCTTCAAGATACGATAAACATGCTGATTACAATTCTCATTATGAATGTAAAATGGATAAGGCGCATATTACAATGGTTGGAACTTATCCTGTTTTTATGACTCATACAAAGGGAGTTGCTGGTGACTCTCCAGAACTTATCACCCATATTGAAGCTCTAAAGAAGATGAACGCTGATCTCGACTTGTATTCTGCAGATGGAGGTTATGATTCATTCCTTAATCATTCTGACATTTGGTATCACCTGGATGCAAAACCGATTATCTCCTATGCCTCAAATGCCGTAATCAAAAAAGAAGGTGAAGAGGAAAGAATCAATCACTGGGTAAATAAAAAATGGAGAATCGGTGGAGATGTTCATGCACCAATGGAAAACAAACTCAAATTTCTATATGAGATTGGAAGGAAAGAGCAGGTAGGAATGTATCTGAGAAACCAGAACATGAGAGATGAAGCTTTTGATGAACAGTATAAAAAGAGAGCCGAATGTGAAAAGATACATGGACATATTAAAGGTACAGTAAAATTCGATATCAGAAGAGTAAGAAATCAGAGTAGAAAACTCTACTCTCTATTGAGTTTCATATCATATCAACTACTGGTGTTGACAGAAATGCAAAATAAGGTTGGAGATAAGAATTCATTTGGGAGATACTTTTAAAGAAGTGGATATCAAATTAGATTAAAGGTTTTAAATGCTAATTTGAGATCCTCTATATATTGTTTCATTTTGTCAAGTATATATAAATACTATGAGAGTATATAGGATTTCATGGTAAAACTACAAAAAAATGAGAGCAGAGGCACATATTGGCTAACTGTGCACATTCATGCAAACTTGAATTACGCTGACTAGGTGTAGATACAGACCGATTCGCAGGTGCTACGCAACAAAGACCACAAAATGAGGTGTATTGTCCTTATTGATGCCCAATATTGGATAGCTATTCTGAGTAAGCCTGTGGGCGTAGTTTGCCGAAAATCGAATATCCTTTTCGATTACTTACAACAAAGGGTGAAGAAGCAGGTTGGGTACTGCCTGAGGGCTGTTTCACTTATTGAGTGTGAACGAATTTTCTTAATATCTCTTTATGCAAAAAATAATTAGACTAACCTGCATAGCAACCTTTTATTTCTTATAAGAAAATAATCTTTAATATATGGACTTTAATGTTAATTAATAATATAATTTTAGATTCCATTATACATAAGATCCTTTTTATATTTATTATCGAATATATTTTTACATGTTTTTTTCTACATATTTTATTAATATCTTACCTTCGAACAGTTTAAATATAATTATCCACATAATTTAAATCAAGTACTGCAGCCTGATCTGAATCACTGGAAACCTGATTTTTCCAAAAAATCAAATAGATCGACTGCAATACTTACATAGGGGGACCGGTATGGGTGCAATCACAGGAACTATAGAGACTCCAGAGAGTTTGTTCATTATTAAAGATTAGGAAATTATTATCAGACAGAATTGCAGTTCGGCAGAATTGCAATGTAATCACAACAGCCTGCATTCATTTTTCTGTGGTCAGGAGGATTTAGACTCTTTTACTTTTATAATTTACTTTTATGAGAGAACAGAGAATTATTCTTCGAGAGGTGGTAATTATAATGGCTAATCTCAGAAGAGTAAGAAAAATAAGGAAGAGTATGCCAACCATTGAGGGGGCAGGGGTGCACCTGAAGAGAGCTTTCGGATTCCGGCATGTACCTGAGTTCGATCCTTTTTTGTTATTTGATGAGTTTCATTCGGAAAAACCTGAGGAGTACATTATGGGATTTCCAAGGCACCCGCACCGAGGAGTTGAAACTATTACTTATGTCCTGCAGGGGGAAATAAGGCATGAGGACAGCCTGGGAAACAGAGGTGTAATCCGGCCTGGCGAGGTGCAGTGGATGACTGCTGGAAGTGGGATTATCCATCAGGAAATGCCACAGGGAGATGAAAGCGGGAATCTATGGGGTTTTCAACTCTGGGCAAATCTTCCGTCTTCCCATAAAATGATGGAACCACGCTATCAGGGAGTTAAAAGCAGCCGAATACCCGAACTTCTTATGGAAAAGGGTCTGAAGGTAAGGATTATTTGCGGAGAAGTAAACGGCGTTGAGGGACCTGTTAAGGAAATAGCTACCGACCCCGAATACCTGGATATTACAGTCCCGGCAGAGGAGAAGTTTTTCCATATAACAGCTCCGGACCATACTGTTTTTGCATATGTTATAGAGGGAAGCGGCTATTTTGACAGGGAAAAAGACCCCTGTGCGTTTGAGGTTGAAGGAGAAAGATACCTCCATCCTGCAGGAGACTGCATAATATACCCCGAAACCCTGGTCCTCTATGGAGCTGGAGATTCCATTGAGGTAACCGCAGGGGATGAAGGAGTAAGGTTTCTTCTTATGTCCGGAAGACCTATTGGTGAACCTGTTGCCTGGTACGGCCCGATTGTCATGAATACAAAAGAAGAACTAAGAGCGGCTTTTGAGGAATACAGACAGGGGACATTTGCAAGAGACGCGGAAAGACAAACATAAACCATATAAACCCATTGTCTTTTTCATGGAGCCTGTGTCTTTACTGTACACATTTCTACGTAGATACCTTATCTTCCTGATGATGGTCTTGCTAATGGAAAGATCAGAAGTTTGCCTGAAGACTACTGAATTTTTTTGCTGATATTAACCGGACCTTAAATTAAAGTTTTCTGACTAAAGTCCTCTTTTTTGCAAGGCTTTTTACAAGGCTTTTTTGCAAGGTTTTAAATATCAAAATATGTTATTTATATCTAACATATGTTAGTTAAATCTAACTTTATGTTAGTAATTCCGAACAATATGTTGTAAATAAAAGACATACAATCATAAATATTCCATAAATATACAATCATAAATAATCCATAAATATACAATCATAAATATTCCATAAATAATCATAGTTTCAATCAGAAATCTTCGGCAAAGGCACATTAAATAATACAGGATCAAAGGCACATTAAGTAAAGCCGGGTTATTAGGGGATATAAAATGAAAAATATAAAAAAAGTGTACAGATACAGGCTTATTTCAGGAATAATTCTTCTACTTGCAGGGATAATGTTGACGGTTTTTTTTGAAGGCGATTCTTCAATTCCGGTTATTTTGATAGTCATGGGAATGGTCATTTTTCTTATTACAGCATTCAGGCTTTTCAGGCAGGGGGATCTGCCAGACAGGGACGAAAGGACAAAGAAGCTTGCAGCGTACGGAATCACATATTCCTGGCTCTTTACGCTTGTGCTTATCACAGTACTTTACTGGATTGAATTCCTGAACCTTGCTGACTTTACAGCTGAAGCAATTTTAGGCATATTGCTTTTCTTTATGCTTATCTCAGCAAATGTTTTCAGGTGGTTTTTCATGCAAAAAGGCGATGTGGAATAAAGACCTGCGGAGGATAAAGGGTGAAAACAAGGATCAAAGAGTTTCGGGCAAGGCATGACCTGACCCAGGAAGCTCTTGCAAACCTGGTGGGGGTTCGGAGAGAAACTATTGTTTTTCTGGAAAAAGGGAAATATAACCCCTCTCTGAAACTTGCCTGCAGGATAGCCAGATCTCTGGATACCACAATTGATGAACTGTTTATCTTTGAGGACACTGACTTTGAATAAACCCCAATGAAAGAAGAATTATTTTAAAAAAATGATATCAGTCTTGTAAGGGCTTTTTTGAAATTAATTTTGAACTGAAATTATCCGGGAATACTTCACCTTCATTCTGCTAAAGTAATTGCCTTATTTTTTAAGTTCTAATGAGAGAGTACAATTTCTAAAAAGAAAGCGAAATTAAATAAGTTTTTAAAGAACATGTTATATTAAATAAGCAAGTCATTCAGGAGAAAACATGGAAAATACATTGATTGCCTTCCAGAATGTCTGGAAAACTTATCAGATGGGAGAAGTTCAGGTCAATGCTTTGAAAAATGTGAGCGTGAAGCTTGGAAGAGGGGAATTTGCCGCAATAATCGGGCCCTCAGGAAGCGGGAAGTCTACAATGATGAACCTGGTTGGCTGTCTTGATATCCCTTCAAAGGGCAAAATTTTCCTGAAAGGCAGGGATATATCCCTGCTTCAGGAATCTGACCTTGCCGCCCTCAGAGGCAGGACAATAGGATTTGTTTTCCAGCAGTACAACCTGATTCCCGGGATGACGGCTCTTGAGAACGTTCTTCTGCCCCTTGAAATCCAGGAAATGGATGACAGAATTGCGGAAAAAAAAGCAAAGGAACTTCTTAACCTCGTGGGGCTCTCGGACAAGATGCAGAATAAGCCTTCACAGCTTTCAGGAGGGCAGCAGCAGAGAGTTTCTATTGCAAGAGCACTTGCCTGCGATCCCGAAATAATCCTTGCTGACGAGCCGACAGGTGCGCTTGACAGCATAACCGGTCAGGAAGTGATTTCAATCCTTTACAGGCTCTGGAAGGAAAAAAACAAAACAGTAGTTATGGTCACACACGACCTGCACCTTGCACAGTATGCCAGAAGGCACATTCAGCTCAAGGACGGAGAGATGGTCAGGGACAGCCCTAACAAAGAACAGATCAGCCCTGAAACCTGAACCACACAATAAATTCAGTTTAAGGAGAGAACCGGGTAAAGTAACAACTGGACAAATTTCATTCCATATTCAAAATGGTTTTTCTGTTAAAATTTCTCGAAAATAGACAAACCGGAGTAATCGACAAACCGGAGTAAACCGAGGTATCCAAAAATGGGTGACAAACAAATTAGCCTTATATTCATTTTTCTTCTGGGTTTTCTTTTATGCAGCGGAACTGCCCTGGCTGCGAGTGACTTTAATTCAAGCTCAAGCCTCGATAAAGGCCTGAGTGTTGACCTGTTAAACCAGGACCCTGATCCCGTGAAACCCGGAGATGTGCTTGAAGTAAGGATTGCTATAGAAAATACAGGTTATAAGGATGTAGAGAACTGTTTTGTGAGAATAGAGCCGGATTACCCTTTTAAGGCTCTTTCAGGGGAAGACCTTGTAAAAAAGATAGGCACACTCGGAAAACGCTCTGAAAATGACCGCAGAAAAGTCCTGAAGTTCAAAGTAGGAGTTGAAAACGATGTCAATGAAGGCACTTATCCCCTGAAAGTTTACCTTTACTCAACAGATACGAAAAATAAAGTTTCCCTTAACAGGGAGCTAAAAATTGATATTGACAGCGAATCAAACGCTGAAATAGAATATATCAGTGTTGAGAAACTGATACCAGGAGAGAAGACAGAACTTACTTTCGGCATAAAAAACGTAGGAAATTCCCCCTTAAAAAACTCAATGTTTTCCTGGGAATGCACAAATGACGTGATCCTGCCCGTAGGCTCGAGCAATGTCAAGCACGTTAACCTGATTGATGTCGGAGAAACTGCCAATGTCAGCTTTGAGGTTCTGACCAATGTGAATACAAAGCCCGGTCTCTATAAACTGGACATGATTCTGACATACGACGACATTGAAGAACTTCAGACAATAACGGAAGCAGGCACTGTAGAGAACGAGAAGCGCAAGACAATCAAAAGCAAAGCAGGGATCTACATAGGAGGGACCACGGATTTCGACATCGCTTTTATGGAAAGGGGACCCACAGGCACCTACACATTTTCAGTATCTAATATAGGTAATAATGGTGCAAACTCGGTAAAGGTTTCTGTCCCGCTTCAGGAGAACTGGACCGTGATTGACGGCGGCAATTCAGTGGTTCTCGGTAACCTGGCAAAAGGGGACTATACAATTGCAGATTTCAACCTGAAACCTGCAACTGTTGGAAAAGAGCTGCCTCTTAAATTTGAAATCAGTTACACCTCCAGTGACGGGATCAGGCAGGTAGAGGAAAATGTGATCTCACTTTACGCATCCTCTTCAACTCAGTCAAAAGGATCCTCGATGACAGACGAAAACAGTAAGTCAGGCATACTGTCGTATAAACTCTTCTTCCTTCTCCTGCTCGGTGCTGTGGGCTTTTTTATTTATAAACAGCATCAGAAAAAGGTGGTAGAAAAGAATGCCAGAGAAAATTTGACCAGCGAAAGCCAGATAGACGAAAAGAAAACAGGTGAATAAATCCTGAACCCGGATCTGTGGTTCCATGAAACTGGCAAAGATTTTGAAAATTGCCCTAAATATGGTCAAAGCTAATAAGCTGAGGAGCTGGCTGACCATAATAGGGGTTATCATAGGCATTGCCTCGGTAATGGCAATCGTTACGACCGGGGAGTACTTTCAAGAACAGGTTACGGAAACCCTTGAGGGGCTTGGGGGGGATACTATTACAATAGTAGCCTCAGTTCCTTTTGAAATTTATTCTGAAGAAGATATGGAGTATGAAGAAAATTCAGAAGAAATTCCGGGAGAATCCGGGGCAACAATTGCAGGGACCGGAGAGGGACCTGAGAACTTCACTTCTGAGCCCATGGAAATCGAACCCGAAACAGAGGCAGCACTCACAAGAAAGGATGTATTTGTTCTGAGGAGCATTCCGGCTGTTGAATATGTAAACGTCAACGTCCAGACGGGAGCGCAATTGAAATTCGGAAGCGAGTCAACTTACGTCTGGGTTAATGGTGTTGATCCCGGCGTCTGGCCTCACATTACAAAGAAGAAGATAGGAGAGGGCAGGATGCTGGCACCCGGAGACAGGGCAGTTGTGGTTATTTCAAGCGAACTTGCAAAAGGGACTTTTGAAAAGGAGATAAGGCTTAACCAGATGATCCCCTTAAACGGAAAATCCTATCGGGTAGTGGGGATACTGGCTAAGGACGGAGGGCTTTTAGGAGGTATGGGAGGGCTTTTTGGAAGCAGTGTTTATATGCCGTACCAGGAGGTCTACTCTCTGCAAAATAATGAAGAGGACCTGTCTGAAAGAGAGCAGGATGTATATGATAACATAGAGATCAAGCTCCATGATGAGGCAGATTATGACGCAGCCCTTCAGGAGATAGAGCGCAAATTAAGGCTTGCAAGAAGAGTTACTGAAGATAAGCAGGACTTCTATGTCAGCTCCTCAAAAGAGACAATCGAAAGTACGCAAAAATTGATTAACGGACTTACATCATTTCTAGCCTTCATTGCAGGCATTTCCCTTCTTGTCGGTTCAACAGGGATCGCTAACACAATGTTTACTTCCGTGCTTGAGAAGACGAAGGAAATCGGGATTATGAAAGCGATAGGAGCAAAGAATAGCGATATAATGATGATTTTCCTTTGCAATGCTGCAATGATCAGCCTTGTAGGCGGAATGATAGGTATCCTTCTGGGCACAGCTGCTGTCCAGCTGATTCTTTTCTTTATTTCAGTAAAAATGAACGTTCCTTTTGAATTTGCCCTCAGCCTGAAAGGCACAGTTATTGCAACCCTGGTCTCCATAGCAGTCGGGCTGATTGCAGGCCTTGTACCGGCAAAGAATGCATCCGAATTGAAACCGGTTGACGCTCTCAGATATGAATGAAAAAATCAAAACTGGCAGCAAGATTCAGCTCTGTTTTTGGAGCCGGCATGAAGAAAGTAAAAGAAATAAAGAAAAGCAGAGAAATGAAGAAAAGCAGAGAAATGAAGAAAAGCAGAGAAATGAAAAAAATATAAATATATACATTTTATATAAATATATAATTTCATGTAAAAAGCTCTATATAATCTAAAAAATGTTTAGTTGATGTTTTATATGGAGAGGATAAAAAATGGATAGTCTAAAATTATTTAAGCAGGTTACTGATGCGATTACCACAATCATCCTTTATGTACTGCTGCTTGCATTGATTGTGGGAATGGCAAAAACCCTGCTTGAGATTCGCTTTATTGTCTTTGAGTCTCTAGAAAGCGGATTCAATCACATGGTAACAAGCGTACTGACAGTTTTTATTGTTATTGACCTTTTCAAAGCCTTTGTTGATTATCATGAACATGACAGGATCAAGCTTACTGATATTACGGATGCCACCATCCTGATAGTCCTGCGTGAAATTGCAGTTGGCCTTTACGCCCAGAAATTCGGATACGAGTATGTCCTGAGCCTTGCTGTACTGCTGCTTGTGCTGGGAGTAATAAGAGTGCTTGCAGTCCAGTACTCTCCGGCGTCGAGGTCCTCAAATTATCAGGTTTCCTTAAAGGAAGAGACCCAGCCTTCAAAGACAGGCCTGAGCGCCATGCTTGACCCGGTGCAGAATTGACCCTGAAGAAACAACCCTTCAGGTAATATTGAGCCGTTATTTTCTCATTTGCCCCTTCAGGCAGAATGAGAAATACATTTTTTCTCTTATCCCTGCTTCATAATAAGGACGGAAATTCCAGGTTAATTGAGCTGAACTTCAAAGCATAATACTTTTAAACGATTCCCCTGGCATAATGTGTTATAATGAAAAATTTGCTTAGAAAAAAAGTTCAGAACCCCACTTCTGAAAAAAACGGCGCCGGCCCTGTTATCCTGAAGATCTACAACTTTCTATTTGATTCATACGGTCCTCAGGGCTGGTGGCCTTTAACAGAACTCCACGGCAGCATTGGAACAAATCCCACAAAAACAGGTTCTGTGCAGGGATATCATCCGGGAGATTATACCTATCCGCAATCAGACAACCAGAAGTTTGAAATTGTATGTGGAGCCCTGCTCACCCAGAATACCAGCTGGCTTCAGGTCGAAAGAGCCCTGATAAATCTGAAACTTATGGACTCACTTTCCCCGGAAAAAATCCTCGCTCTTAAACCTGAAACCTTAAAAGAAGCCATAAAACCTTCAGGTTATTATAACCAGAAAGCCTTACGCCTGAAAATCCTTGCAGAATGGTTTCTGAGACTTGAAGGCAAAAATCCTGAGAGGAATGAACTGCTTTCATTAAAAGGCGTGGGACCCGAGACCGCGGATTCGATACTGCTCTACGCTTTTAAACAACCTTCGTTTGTAGTTGACGCGTATACCAGGAGAATAATGAGTAACCTTGGCCTGGCTGACGAGAAAGCAAAATATTCAGAAATCAAGGCATTGTTTGAGGAGAATCTGCCGGAAGACCTGGTCATATATCAGGAATATCATGCCCTTCTCGTAGAACATGCAAAGAGATACTATCAAAAGAAGATTTTTTATTCCAGATGCCCTCTCCTGAATATTACCTGAACATGAAGCAGCCAGAACTGGATTTCAGGACCTGAAAATTTGCCTCTGAAAACTGAAAATATCTGAAGAAATATAGCTCTGAAGAATTATAGCTCTGAAAAATTATGGCATTATAACCTGAAAATTCGCATCAATTAAAATGTTTAAGGGAATAAGAACTGGCTACTTAAGAAACTCCGACTGAAGTTCCCGCTGTATAATGTTTCTTATCCGAATTAAATACTTGGTTCAGTGATCAGATTTTTCCCGGACAATTATGCCCTGTTCAGCAGTCAAATACCTGATCTGATCCAGATTTCGTCATGCGCTGGTCTGTGTTTTCTTGCGTTTTGTCCTTACAGGAGCTTTATTCCGTACCAGTCGGAAAGTTCTGCATCAAGAACGCCCTCGTGGACCATCTTCTCGATCTCGTTTTCGACCTGTCCGTAAGTGAACTTATAGTCGTATGAGATTGCTGAGATCACGTCTGGGCTATGGCAGAACCTGTCTGGAAATGCCCTGTTGAACGTTTCCACATTCTTGATAATTATATTTCTAAGTTTTTCCATTTTTATCACCTTCTTTGTTTTTAATTTATAGTTATTTTAGTTCAGTCTCGGTTTCTGTTTCTCTTCGACATAATATAGTCTATGCACCACATATAAATAGATATCCTAAATATTTACTATATTCCATGCATATCTATATAGAAAGCGAAATAGGGGAGTTTGACAATTTGAGCAATATGAATAACTCACATTAAATATTTATCAGGTAAACTTATATAACTTTTGTGCTCAGTAAGAGATATCTGACAGAAAAAACATCCAGAATACCCGGAGGAAATAATTTATTCAAATAAATCTATACATGGAGTGATAATAAAAAAGACAGGAAATAACTACGAAAACAGACAGGAAATAACTACGAAAACCTTTGCTTTGGACCTCCCGCATAAGTTTATCACCGCTTAGCGGGTTACTTTTCCGATCACTAACGGTAGCAAATTTTATACCATTAAATGTTTACTTTCAGGTCAAGGGTGTTAAACGGATATCTCGGGGAAAGGAGAAAAATGGAACAGCTGGCATATCAGAACCCAAATCCTGTGCTCAGGGCAGGAGCTGATGGAAAAATTATTTATTCAAATAACGCAAGCGAAGCCCTGTTAAAAAAATGGGATACTGGAATGGGAGAAAAACTGCCTCCTTCGATAGAGAATCTCGTTAAAAAAATTGTCAAGGGCACTTCTCATGAAAAAATAGAAGTTAGAGCCGGAAAAAAAGTCTATCTTGTAACCTTTTATCCTGTGCCTGGAGAGGACTATGCAAACATTTACGGATTTGAGATAACCGGACAGAAGAAGCTGGAACAAAAACTGCGTATCAAGGAAAAGCAGTATGATGCTCTCTATACTCTGGGAAGGATTGCCCTTAAATGTGAAAGTCTGCAGGCGTTTCTGGATGAAAGCGTGAAACTGATTGCAAAGACTCTGGACCTTGAATTCTGCAAAATCCTTGAACTCAAGCCGGATGGAAATTTCCTGGTTATAGCGGGCACAGGATGGAAACCCGGGTATGTAGGCTTTGCTTTTGTGAAAGGGGGCAAATGGTCGCAGGCAGGGTACACTATTTTTTCAAAAGTGCCCGTTATCGTAAAAAATTTTGCAGAAGAAAACCGTTTTGAAGCCCCGGAAATTCTGCGAGAGCATAATATTGCAAGTGGAATGAGCGTTATTATAGGAGATGTGGAGAAACCCTTTGGTATACTGGGAGCCCATTCCGCAAAAAAAAGAAAGTTTACTGCAGATGAAACTTTCTTTTTAAATTCTGTTGCATTCATAATTGCAGAGGTAATCGAACGCAGGTATGCGGAAGAAGAGTTGCATCAGTATAAAGAAAAATTGGAAGAAATCGTAAAAGAGAGGACCATAGAACTTACCAGAGCGAATGAGCAGTTATCTATGGAAATCTCCAGGCGTAAGAAAGTAGAAAAAGACCTTGAAAACAACGTTTATTTCCTTAAGACACTCCTTGACGCGATACCCTCTCCTGTGTTTTACAGGAACCTTGAAGGCATCTATCAGGGCTGCAATGATAAATTTTCCCGGAAAATTCTCAACCTCCCCAAAACAGAGATAATAGGGCATTCAATGCAGGAATTCAGGGAACAATTCTCTGAAGAAACTCTGCGTGAAACAGAATACAATGATAAAATACTGCTGAAAGAAGGAAAAAGCCTGCCTAATGAATTGAAAATAAAATGTGCAATAGACGGAGAATTAAGAGATTTCCTTGTCTATAAAGCCACATACAGCAACCTGGCAGGCGAAGTGATAGGGATCGTAGGCGTAATGCTTGATATCACAGAACGAAAAAAAGCAGAAAAAGCTCTTTTGAAAACCGAGGAGATAAGAAAAAAAGAAATCCATCACAGGATCAAAAATAATCTTCAGGTTATCTCGTCCCTTCTCAGCCTCCAGGCAGAAAATTTCAGTGATAAAAAAGTAAAAGAATCTTTCCACGACAGCCAGAACCGCGTAATATCAATGTCCCTTATCCACGAAGAACTTTACAGAACAGGAGAAACCGGAGATGTGGAAAGTTTTGATTTTAAGGCATATATCCAGAAACTTGCAAATGAGCTTTTTCGTTCGTACGTGGTGGGAAACAAAGACCTTCACTTAAAGCTGGACATGGAAAATGTGTTTCTCGGAATGGATACCGGAATCCCCCTGGGGATTATTATTAACGAACTTGTATCCAACTCTTTAAAGCATGCTTTTCCCGGTGAAAGAGGCGGAGAAGTTAATATCAGGCTTCACAGGCTGCATAACGGTGAAAACAGGAGCTGCAAAGACCAGGACACCTGCGCTATCTCCGAGTTCCTGCTGATCGTCTCGGATAACGGAACAGGCCTTCCCGAAAATATCGATTTCAGGAACACCTCTTCTCTCGGGCTTCAACTCGTAAATATCCTGGTAGACCAGATTGGAGGCAGTATAGAACTTAAAAAAGGAGAAGGGACTGAGTTCAGGATAAAATTTAGAGAAGAAGTATGTCCAGAGAAAAAACAAAAATAAAACCCGACACTCAACTTAATTATCACATTAAAACTCGGCAGTAAATTCAAACTATAGAGCCTCTCCAGACATATGGAAATCAAATCCAGCCTGCTGGCTGAAGAAAGCCTCGAGCTCAACACATGCTGATTTTCATAAGTATCAGAGACTACGGATATATTGTAATCTCAGGCATTATGCTGAGGCATAACTTAACAAACACTATTGCAAAAATCAGCAGTGAAATGTTAACCACAGCTTCTACCAGCCGTCCCATAAACTAAGATTGTGATTTCAAATACATAACCCTTTTTCTTACACAGTTTCTTCCGATTTTATGCCTGCGCAGAAAAAAACCGGCTGCAGATTTGATAAGTTCCAGGTTTTGAACACCGAAACTGAAGCGTCAATTCGATTAAAATCGAAAAACCCGGAGCTAAGAGAAGATATAATCGGTTTAGAATTAAAATATGGAAGCAAAATTCGAAATTAAAATAGATAGAAAAGAGATATTAAATGGGTATTGTGACCCATAAGGCCCGATCCACAATTTAATGTAGTTCTTTACTCGGTAAAGTTATGCTTATTTAAGTTACTACTTAGTCAAGTCATTACCTATTTAAGTTACATACTTTCTTTGTACGTCTTCTTCATAGATCTGGGACTGACCTTATGGATCAATTTATAGTATGGCGTTAAAGGTATAAAAAAATAACGATAAGGATTTTTCCTTTAGAAAGTAATGGTTCCCGGTACACCGGCCCGGGTTAATAAAATGACCGGCTATTTACAATAATATTAAGGACTAAAGATAAGATTTATAAAGTCGTTTTTTTTGGAGAATTTAAGGAAATTTCTAATTCTGGTCAATGAAATTTCTGGCTACAAACCATTCTAAAAAAAGTGTATGCTGGAATCTCTGCTGCAAAGAAAAGCTTTTCAACTTCGCAGTCTACTGAAAACCCATGAAACAATGGTCCCTAAATACAAAGCTTACAGAAGAAACGGCATCGGAAGAAATAATTCTGGAAAAAATTGTTTCCGGAAGAATTCCGCAAAAAAGAGAACCCGGATCTTTCTGGGAAGACAGGGGAGACAGATACCACTGCGGAATTGACCTTTATGCCCCCGTGAATACAGAGGTGTTTTCGGTTGAAGGCGGAATTGTCGCAGAAACCGGTCTGATGACCTCGCCTGAGATCCTGCCTTACTGGAACCCTACACATTATGTTATAATTGAACACGAAAAGGGGCTTTTCTGCAAATACGGTGAGCTTGCAGGCTTTACCATGAAAAAAGGAGACGAAGTCGAGCCAGGGAGTTTGATCGGGCGTGTGGGAATGGTGCTGAACTCCGCAAGAATAGATAATTCCTGCCCGCTTTATATCCAGAGGCTGAAGAATAAAAACCCGAGTATGCTCCATTTTGAAGTATGGGAAAATGAGCCCATTGCTGTTCACAGGAAGTATCTCGGAGGCAACTGGTTTGCCGAAGAAATGCCAGAAAATTTAAGGGATCCTTCGGGATATTTAAAGGCTAAAAGGATATTTTACACAGAAATAACTGGCTAAAAAACGGAAGTTCGACTGAAAATTCCGGCTAACATTGCAAATATTTCATAACAAATGTCAAATATATTCATAATGTACGAGTATGTGTTTTTGGCACTTTCTGGTTTGAAAAGTTAACTAGTTTTGCAAATTAAGGCTAAATATGGTCATAGGCACATATTAAAAATATATACGAAAAATAGATTATTTTAAGATATATTTATTAAACTGGAGAATCGATATACAGATTCAATATAACATAATAGATAATCAAAAACATTTAATATACAGATAGAAATTGATGATGGAGTGTAACAAAAACAAGTTCACAAAAATAAGTTCACATAGAAATAAAATCACCCACGACTCTTACATTTCTTACGGCTCTTACATGAGGGGATGCAAGACTCTTCAGGAAAGGATGAAAGGATCTATATAAAAACGCTCATGATATTCTTGGAATAAAATGCCCAAAAAATGAAAGTATCTGGAAGCACTTTCATGCTAAAGTAAACAATTTATAACCAATTAGGGTAATCATTATTAAAGACACAGATCTCTGACTTATAACACATTTAAGATTTTGAAAACTATCTGGTGGTATTCATGTCAATTCCGGGCTGCAAAAAATTTCCTGTGGATGAAAAAATTGAGACATTCCAGAAACTGCCGGTGATAAAAAATTATTATCTGGTCCTTGGTGGTGGAAAAATCGGCACTGATTTTCTTCAGTATGCCCGAAAAAACAATTTTCCTTTTGTGCTTGTCATCGACAGCGACGAAAATGCGTCGGCTTCAAAAGAGGCTCAGGTCCTTGAGACCGAAAGCGAGCTTTTAAGCCTTTTGAGGAAAAAAACAGAAGCTTCCCTTAAGAAAACCGGAAATGGTTCACGGTCAGGGAAGGGAAGCGAAGGAGAAAATGATATACCGGAAACCGGGAAATCAGAGGCATACTTCTATAAAATGGACATTCACAGAGTTCCTTTCCTCTTCAGCTCAGGCATTCCCGAATATATTATTCCTGCAATTCCCTTTCATGCAGCTGCATATATGCTTGCAGATCTCCTGAAGTTCCCGATACTTGATGCATGCAAA
>WPCI01493389.1_pt1 | contig 21278 bp, 22 predicted proteins | sample 5399871 | NCBI WGS metagenome assembly WPCI01 (sample SAMN12869469, study PRJNA574797) | sludge metagenome | isolation source: wastewater treatment of pH7 | place: China:Beijing | collected 2019-05-20 | reverse complement strand
GCCCAGTCGCTCGACCGCCTCGATCTTGGCCCGGGCGGTACCCCCGGTGGCGATCAGGTCGTCATGGATCAGAACCCTGGCCCCGCTGAATACCGAGTCGGTGTGAACCTCGAGCGAGTCCGACCCATACTCCAGCTGATATTCGACCGAAACGGTGTCGGAAGGCAGGCGGCCGGGCTTGCGGGCCGGGACGAATCCGATGTCGAGGGTCTGGGCGAGCGCGCCACCGAGGATGAACCCGCGCGACTCGGCCGCCAGCAGAAGATCGGGCTCCAGTGGCCGGGCCCAATCCGCCAGTTCGCTCACGACCGAGCGGCAGGCCGCCGGGTCAAGCAACAGCGGAGTGATGTCACGGAAGAGGATCCCCTGTTCCGGAAAGTCTGGAATCGCGCGGATCAACGACGCGTAGTTCACTGCCCCGCTCATCTCCTGGCCGCGGTGAACTTCTGGTCGACCTGACAGAGACCGCTGACCAGCATGCGACCGGGCACTTTGCTTCCCGAAACCTTGCCGGTCAGAACGAGCAGTGAAATTGCCGCAGCGACAACCGGGAGCGACGCGGCGCGGATCATAGGCAGGAGCCTACAGTCGGCTGGTGCGGCATGATCCAGATGTGGACTTCTCCGCCGTTGACCTCCCCGGGGTGTTGCTTGACGCTGAATCGGCGAACGGCATGAAAGCGCATGGCAAGACAGACGCGGCGGTTCTGATGCCAATTTCAAACTGGCCGCGGGATCCACACCTCACCTTCACCGAGCGTCGGGCAGACCTTCGCAAGCATGCCGGGGAGATCTGCTTCCCGGGAGGAACGGCCGAGGCACAGGACCGTGATCTGGAAGCGACTGCGCTTCGTGAGTCCGATGAGGAGATCGCGTTGAGACCGGATCAGGTTGAGGTCGTCGGGGCACTGCCGCCGGTCGGCACCTTTGCCACTTCCTTCCGGATCCAGCCGATCGTCGGGCTTGTCACCGGGGAAGCCAGGATGATCGCCAACCCCGATGAAGTCGCCGCCATCCTCACCTTCGGTTTCGACGATCTGCTCGACTCGTATTCGATGCGGCGCCTGGTTCGACGCGGGGTACCGATCCGGACCCCCACATTCGAGCTTGACCGCCACATGATCTGGGGCGCGACCGCCCGCATACTCACCGACTTCTTTCACCAGATCGGGGCGATGCGATGAAGATCGGGGCGATGCGATGACCGAACCACTCAGGTTCAGCATTGACGGAGAATTGCTCGAGGCAGGCCAGGCGTTTCTACCCCTGCCCGATGACGGGCTGTTCCGTGGTGACGGCGTATTCGAAGTCGCCAGGGTCTATGGCGGTCGTACATTCGCGCTTGACCTCCACCTTGACCGGATGGAACTCTCAGCCGCAGCGATCGACCTTCACCTCGACCGGCCGGTACTCGAAGCCGAGGCGGACCGCCTGGTTTCAGCCGGACCGGACGATTGCCTTATCCGGCTGGTCGTGACCCGCAGCGGACGGAGAATCCTGACGCTTGAAGAACTGCCGGCTCACACGCCGACGATCACGCTTGCTTCCGTCACCTATTCCCCAACGGGGATCCTGACCGGGGTCAAGTCACTTTCATATGGAGCGAACATGCATGCGACCCGGATCGCCAGGAAGTCCGGTGCCGGTGAAGCACTATTGGTCCGACCCGACGGCATCGTGCTGGAACCGCCGACTTCATCGATCTTCTGGACCACCAGAGAGGGGCAGCTGCGGACCCCCTCCCTTGAGGCGGGCGTGCTCGATTCGATAACCCGACGCAAGATTGTCGAACGGATGGACGTCGAGGAGGGTGAGTTTCCGCTGGCCGACCTGATGGAGGCCGAAGAGTCATTCCTCGCCTCGACGACGAGGGAGGCTCACCCGGTCTCGAGAGTCGACAGCCGTGACCTGCCCCAAGTAAACGGGGAACAGACGAAGGCCGCATCCAGGGCATTCGCCGAAGCCCTCAGGGAGGACCTCGATCCCGGTGGAAGCTGAGTCCCCCTAGGCGTGGTCGCGGAGGTACCACTCCGCGTCGAGGGCGCCCTTGCATCCTGAACCGGCAGCGGTGATCGCCTGGCGGTAGGTGCGGTCGACCAGGTCGCCGATCGCGAAGACCCCGGCCAGGTTGGTCTCGGTCGAGGCGTCTTTCGTCTTCACGTAGCCCTCTTCGTCGGTATCGATCTGGCCGACTACCAGCTCGGACCGCGGAATATGGCCGATAGCCACGAAGGCACCGTCAACCGGTACTTCTTCAACCTCGCCGCTTTCCGAATGCTTCAGCCGCACCTTTTCCAGAGCCCCGTCTTCACCGGCCACGAACTCTTCCGGTGCCCAGGGTGTCTTCAGGGCAATGTTGGGCAGGCTCTCGGCTCGCTCCTGCATTATCTTCGAGGCCCGGAACTCGTCGCGCCGATGAACCAGGTCGAGGCTGGAGGCAAACTTGGAGATGAAGACCGCGTCTTCCATGGCCGAATCGCCGCCGCCGATGACCATCGTCGAGCGGTCTTTGAAAAAGGCTCCGTCGCAGACCCCGCATGTTGAGACGCCCCGCCCGGCCATTTCCATTTCACCGGGGATGCCCAACCGCTTTGGTTCGGCACCCATCGCGAGTATGACCGTCCTGGCCAGATGCACTTCGTCGCCGAGATAGACCTTGTGAATGCCACCGTCGGTCAGCTCGACCTTGTCCACGTCATCGGTGACCAGTCGGGCGCCGAAGCGCTCAGCCTGGTCCCTGAACCTGGTCATCATCTCCGGACCCATGATGCCTTCGGGGAAACCGGGAAAGTTCTCGACGTCGGTCGTGTTCTGGAGCTGGCCTCCCCACTGAAAGCCTTCGAATACAAGGGGACTGAGTTCCGCCCTTGCCGCGTAGAGGGCAGCCGTATAACCGGCCGGTCCGCCGCCGATGATGATGATGTTTTCGACTTCGGTCTCGCTCATTACCAGCTTCCTGTTTCCTGATTCGGGGTTTCCGAGTCCATTACTTTACTTTATGAAGTAAGTGTATCGCTCCGCCGGAGCCTACGCTTGCCGTCAGAGAATCTCTTCGATCAGTCCGGGTTTGGGGGGCCGGTCAACCGGAAGCCCGTCCCGCTTCCAGCGTTTTACCGTGTTCCGCAGCTGGAAGAAGGCAACGACCCCGGGCGGGATCGGCATCCAGAAGGCAACCAGCCGATAGATGAGTACTGCGGCGAAGACCTCCTCCTCGGGAAACCCGAACAGAACAAAGGTCCCGATCATGCCGGCGTCCACTGCCCCGACTCCGGCCGGAACAAAGGGAATCAGGTTGGCCACCATGCCGATGAAGAAGCCCATGACCACAACTCCCAGCGGTATCGCGATACCGAAAGCTTTGAACGACGCCCAGAGGATGCCGATGTTCGCGGCCCAGAAGCCGACCGCCCCGACCACGGCCAACCCCGCCCGGGAAGGATTGGCAACCAGGCGCAAAGCGGCTCTCGTGCCATCGGCCAGCATTGCCGGAACGGTCGCCAGCCTGGCGAGGAACTTGACGCCGGAATGCCGTTTCGCGAAACCGACAATTCGTCGTTCGACATCGGACGGAAGTAGCGCGAGCGCACCGAAGACGATCATCAGCAATCCGGCGACCGCCGCGGGAATGATCGTTAGGGAAACCGTGGTGGATCCGTGCAGGACCCCGGTCCGCAGCAGGATGCCGAAAACAACGACTGCCAAGGGGTAGAACAGATAGTGGAGCACAATGAAGGCAACCATCCGGGTGCCGACATCCCGCCGTTCCATGCCGCCTTGCCTGAGCGCCCAATAGGTCAGCACGACCCCGCCCGCCCCGCCAGCTGAAAAGAGCAGGGTGGCCGCGAAGCCCGCCATGTTTATCTCGTAGGCCTCACGCCAGGAGATCGGAAAGGACTCACCGCCGACCACCGCGCGAAACAAGGCGATATAGGTGACAAACGAGAGGATGCAGAAGCCGATCGCCACCGCCACATAGACCGGATTGGCTTCACCGAGCATGCCGATCGCATCCCCGAAGCCGGCCAGCTTCGGCAGAAAGAAGTAGATCGCGACGATCAGGACAATGATGATCGCGACGGTCTGGATTATCCCCCTTGTCGTGAAGGCGGGAAGGCCGTCACCCTCATCTTCTTCCATCTCGGCCGGCGTACGGCCAGGCTCAACACTCATCAGTTGGCCGCGATCGCCTCTAGCCGTCGCAGACGCGAATTGATCAGGTGGACGACCGGGCGGGCGAGTGGTTCACCTTTGCGGGCGATCAGCACGACCCCGGCCCCCGCCAACAGGTCGGTCACGTAATGCTCACCGAGGTATACGAGGGCGAAACCGAGCGATAGCGCATAGGCCCAGCCGAGGGTCCCTTCCACTTTGCCCCCCGCATCACTCAGCAGGATCGCCGCCATCAGCGCCGTCGCGAAGTGAAGCGACGGCATCGCGGCCCAGGGGTTCGAACCCAGGGTTCCGAAAATCCTCGTCCAGGCCGGGCCCCAGAGTTTCTCTCCGTATTCGAGCATGACCCGTTTCACATGCTCTTCGGCGATCTCCGGATCTATGTACCGGTTCTCCGCAGCCCACCACGGCGGAGCGGTCGGAATCAGGAAGTACATGGCACAACCGATGTCGAAAGTCGCGGCAAGCTGACGGGCCGACTGCGGGAACTTTTCGTTGTTGCGGATCAAAATCCAGAAGATCGCCACGTACGGCTGGACAAACCAGAACCAGTGAGTCCAGGCGGCGAACACGGTCAGGTTGTTGCCGAATCGGCCCTGATGCAGCCATTTCTGGAGACGTGCATTCGGCAGTACCCCGCGACCGATCCAGCGATCGATCCTGATCGGATACTCGATCCGCAGTCGCTCGCGAAGGCGTTTCGGATCATCGTAGGGAAGCTCGTGACAGACGGCGAAGGCCCACATCTGGGCCGCGAAAAGTCCGAGATCCCGCCGCCGGGAGCGAGGCCAGAGAACCGAGATCGCAAGCGGCGCGGAAATGGTCGAAGCGACGGTGACGGCGGTCGGAATCTTCAGTTGCCGGCGCACATGCGGCACGATCACCGCAGCTGCAAGGGCACCAACCGCAGCGAGTCGCACTGCGGTTCGTTTCCCGGAGCTCCGGGGCATGAATGAGGCCGGCAATCTCATCCCGAAGTGACAGGGTATGCGACGACGCGGCGCAGGCTCCGCTCCTGCGATTAGAATGGCGCACGTCTTGCGTTCTCGATCCAGAAAACCAGTGTCTCTGTTCATCTCGCTTGCCGGAATGCTCCTCGCGTTCGCGTTGAACGCATCACCGGCAATGGCGCTTTCCCTGAACCCGGAAGCTGGTTCGCCGGGAATCAGCGATGCGAACACCCTGCATTGGATCCTCTTCGTCGTGATCCTTGCGGTGATCGTGGTTGTCAACCTGGCGATCGTGAGGGCCGCACGGCCGCGCAGCAGGGTTACTGGGGCCGGGAACGGCAAGCGGGTCTCGCAGACCAGGCTGGCGGTCGGATTCGGCATCTTCGCCCTCGCCCTGTTCGTTGTTGCCACGGTCTTTTCCGACAAGTCCCGTGAAATCCCGGTCAGCAACGAGACCGTCTCGGGCCAGGTCAAAGGCCAGCCCCTCGAAATCCGGGCCACCGGCCAGCAGTGGCTCTGGCGTTTCGACTATCCGAATGGTGCCTTCAGCTTTCGCCGCCTGATCGTGCCAGCCGGTGTCACGGTCCAGCTCAACCTCGTTTCCACCGACGTGATTCACGGCTGGAACGTGCCCGAACTCACTGGAAAGGCCCAGGCAGTACCCGGGAAGACCAATCACGTCTACTTCCGGGCCGATGAACCCGCCGTTTACAACAGCCGTTCGTCTGTGTTCTCAGGCCAGGGCTACGACACGATGGAAATCGAAGTCGAGGTGCTCGAACCTGCCGCATACGAAATCGCGACCGAACGGTTGAAGAAGGAAATCCAGCTCGCTCAGGACAAAGTCGAGGCAGAGTTCCGGGTATCCCGCGAGAAGTCTGAAGAAGCAGCTGACCAGGCCGAGAAGGCCGGGGCCGCCAACAACAACGAGACCGAAAGCGCCGACGCCGAATGAGCCGCACTTCCAGCTATCCCCAGACGATGCCGCCGACCCGCCCCGAAGTGTCGTCGGGAGGCCCCGCGCCCCGCGACGCTCGCTGGATCAGCCTTTCGACCAGTCCTGACCACAAGGACATTGGCCGGATCCTGATTGCCGCCGGCTTCGGCTCGCTCTTCCTCGCGGCGCTTGAACTGCTGCTCATGCGGGCCCAGCTCGCGATCCCATCGAATGTGTTTCTTCCGGGAGTCACCTTTGACCGGCTGCTTTCAGCCTACGGCGAGACATCGATCTTCCTGATCGCGCTGCCACTGGTCATCGGACTTCTCTACTACGTCGTGCCGCTCCAGATCGGCAGCCGGGGAACCGCGGTACCCAGAGTCGGCCAAACGGGCCTCTGGTTGTTCATTCTCGGCGGGTTCCTGCTGTATGGGTCCTTCCTTTTCACCCCGCCTGAAGCCGGCATCAACCCGCTTCCGCCCTTCTCGGATACGACCTTCACGCCCAATAACGGTGTCGATGTGTGGATTGCCTCGACCGGGATGGTCACTCTCGGACTCTTGCTGATCGCGATCGACCTGCTTGCGACGCTGCACAATCTTCGTGCGCCGGGCATGGCCTGGCGACGTGCCCCGCTCTTTACCTGGGCCGGTGCCATTGTCACCTGGCTGTTCGCGGTGATCGCACCAATCTTCATCGCCGCAATCACGATGCTGCTTATCGATCGTCTCTACTCCGGCGGATTCTTCTCCGGTGATGAGGGTGGATCGCCGATCCTCTGGCAACACTTCAGCTACCTGTTCTTCACCGGTGTCTACATGGCCATCTCGGTCACGTTCCTGGCCGCGATCGGCGAGATCGTCCAGACTTTCACTGGCCGCCAGCTGCCGCGCAAGTCATTTATCTGGTCCCTGATCGCGATCGCAGTCATCGGCACCCTCGCTTGGACCCAGAACATGCTCACAGCGCCGATCCCCAGCGGCTGGAAGTACTACGGGATGCTGATGGGCCTTTCCCTGATCGTGCCTTTCGGGCTGATTTTCTACAACCTGATCACCACCGTCAGTTCCAGCGATTTCCACATGCGCGCACCGCTTCGCTACGCGCTGGGTGCGCTTTCGCTCGCCTCGATCGGCCTGGCCGCGGAAATCGCCCAGTCAACCATCGCGGTCGCCACGCAGCTGTCCGAGACCTATGACGCCTGGGCGGCCACTCACTTCACCCTGATCGGCTTCGTCGTCTTCGGCGGATTCGCCGCGGTTTCGTACTGGTACCCGAAACTCACCGGACATCAGCTCAATGAAGACCGCGCGAAGAAGTCGTTCGGCCTCATGTTCGCCGGAACGATCATCGCCATCCTGCCGCTCTTCGGCGCCGGTGTCGAAGGCCAGGTCACCGATTCCTACCGCTTCTTCAGTGGCGAGGGTGCCCAGCCCTGGAACCTGATCGCCGCGGTTGGCACGCTGATCCTCTTCGTGGGGATAGTCCTCTCGGTCGGGAATCTGATCAAGAGCCGGACCGAAGAACCGGTGGCCACCCCGGACCCGTACCGCGGAGATTCCCTTGAGTGGCTGGCGCTCTCGCCGCCTCCGGCCCATAACTTCGACGTCCTGCCGGACGTCCGGAGCACCCGCCCGATGCGAGACATCCGTGAGGCGATCAATCGCCGCGACGCGGAAGCCGCTGAGGCCGAGGGTGTCGCTCAACCGGTAGCCTGAGAAGCATGATTGATGGTGCCGACGCGCGTTCCGCGCGCCTTCGGCAGGCCGCGCAGCCCGTGCAGACCGGCCTGCAGCCAGATGTGATCCCGCTGATCCGGGATTACATCTCGCTGACCAAACCCCGGATTATCAGTCTCCTCCTGCTGACCACGGTCGCGACGATGTTCGTCGCCGACCCGTCAGGACCAGCACTTTCGACCATCCTCTGGACGATGCTCGGCGGCTATCTTGCCGCTGGCGGCGCCGGGGCGATCAACCATTACATCGACAGGAACCGGGATGCCAGGAACACCCGGACAAGCAGCAGGCCACTGGCTGACGGCCGGATCAAACCGCTCCACGGTTTGATCTTCGGCATCACCCTCGGCGTAGCTGCTTTCTTCCAGCTCTGGTTCACAGTCAATTTTCTGGCCGCAGCGCTGGCGATGGTGGGGCTGTTCGGGTACGTGTTCCTCTACACGCTCTGGCTCAAACCGCTGACACCGCAGAACATCGTGATCGGCGGCAGCGCCGGGGCTGTGCCGCCGCTGGTCGGCTGGGCGGCCGCCACCGGAGGCCTGTCCTGGGAGGCGATGTGGACTTTCCTGATCATCTTCTTCTGGACTCCTCCCCATTTCTGGGCTCTTTCCCTGATGATCAAGGACGACTACGCCAAGACCGGGGTACCGATGCTGCCGGTAGTCAAGGGTGAGGAAGCGACTCGCCAGTCGATTCTCATTTACACCGTTTTCATGGTCGGCTTTACGGTCGGCCCGTATTGCACAGGGTTGCTCGGGCCGCTCTACCTCGCCGCTTCGATTGTGCTCGGTCTGATCTACATCGGTTTTTCGTTCGCGCTCTGGCGCAACCCCGGCCCGAAGATCACCCTCCAGGCGTACCTGTATTCCCTGGCCTACCTGGCCCTGCTCTTCATATTCATGGCAGTGGCTGCGGTCGCTCAGGCATAGTCGCCTCCACTCCTGATAGAAATACCCTCCATATGGATCGCAATACTTCCAGGAAGAACTTCACCACCGGCATGCTGCTTGGGGCCGGCTCAGCCACAATCTTCGCCCTGACTTTTGTTTTCGCGGTCCTTTACATCGCGAACTAGGACAGCCAGATGAGCAAGATCACAAAGCCGACCGAGACGATCCACCTGCCCGCCCCCTCCTGGGGTCCGGCTGTCTTCGCTTTCGGGGTGCTCGGCCTGATCGCCGGAACCTTCGCAAATGACTTCATGTTCCCGGCCTGGTGCTATGCCTTCGTTGGCTTTTTCCTGGTGCTCTTCTCCCTTCGCAGCATGATCAGGAAGGGACGTCGAGCCTACTTCGCCATGCCTCGCGAGCAGGGCGATGCGCGTGCCGAGCTTCCGGTTGAGAGTTTCCGCGCCCCTTCAGCCGACTAGAAATACGGCACAAGGGCGCCTGGACCGCGCAGAGGCGCCTGGACCCGGTGGTGCCCGGCCCGGAACCTGTTTCTAGGACACTTTGCTTGAGGTAGCCCCGTCGGAGGTCCAGACGCGCATGATGTCGCGCATCGAGAGAACTCCAATCAACTCACCGTCGCGATAGACGGTCAGGTGGCGGATTCCGCGCTTCGACATTTCGGTTGCCGCCCGTTCCAGACTCCACTCGGGAGATGCGGTGATGACTTTCTCGCTCATGTGGTCACCGACAAGCTCGACATCGGGATCAAGACCCTTCCCGACCGCACGCAGAACATCGCGCTCGGTCAGGATCTGGGGACCAGGCCATTCTTCATGCTCGACGATGGCGGCCCCAACTGACCGGCTGCTCATCATGCTTGCCGCTTCCCGAAGCGTGTGCCCGGGACCTACGCGAAGAACGACATCCGACATCCCGACACTGACCCGCATTCGCATCCCCTCCGGAGTTTGTAACGATCGTTGCCAGCGTATCTGATCTCTCCCCAGACCTCAACGCCCGGCCCGACTCGACCCCGCCCCGGCTGACCTGCTGCCGCGCCGATATATAGAATGACCGGGCTTCACTCAATGCCATGAAGAAGAACATGAACTCGACCAAGCTGCCCGTCCTCATTGCGTCCATTGCCGTCCTCGCTGCGGTGGTCGCCGGCTGCGGGACCAAGTCCGCCGCCCCCGTCAACAATGACTTCCAGGACCGTGGCCGTCAGCTCTTCAATGCGAACTGCGGAACCTGTCATGTTCTCACCGCGGCAGCCAGCACGGGCACCCAGGGCCCCGATCTCGACGCGGCCTTCGCGCCCGCCCGTGAAGCCGGCATGGACGATGACACCATCAAGGGCATCGTCCGGGCCCAGGTCATTCGCCCGCAGGTTGTTGACGGCAATTACCCCGGCGTCACCATGCCAGCCAACATTCTCGAAGGCAACGACCTCGAGGACGTCGCCGCCTACGTCGCGGCAGTCGCCGGTGTTCCGGGCATCCAGCCACCCAAGGCTCCCGGAGAGGGACCGGGCGCCCAGATTTACGCCAACAACGGCTGTGGCAGCTGTCACACGCTTGCCGCGGCGGAATCTGCCGGACAGCTTGGCCCGAATCTCGACGAGGTCATTCCCGGCATGACCGAGAAGCAGATCCACGAGGCAATCGTTGATCCGGGTGCCGTCATCGCGCCGGGCTTCCCGAATGCGATGCCGACCAATTACGGCACCGCGATCACCCCCGACCAACTCGATCAGTTGGTCGAGTTCCTCGTTACATCAGCCGCGGCTGATGCCAACGGCTGAGACCGGCCTTCTGGCCCGGGTCCGCCGATTCAGTATTTCGCCTGAGCGTTATCAGGTCATCACCCTGATAGCGCTGGTCACTCTGGTTGGAATCGTCTTTACCGGGGCCGGCGTCCGCCTGACAGCTTCCGGGCTCGGCTGCCCGGACTGGCCGAAGTGCCACGGTCAGTACGTGGCCCCCGCCCAGATCAACGCCTGGATCGAATACGGAAACCGCCTGGTGACAGGAATCGTGTCTGTAGCAGTGATCGCCGCTTCGTTGCTGGCCTTCTTTCGCCGGCCGTACCGCAAGCATCTGGTCTGGATCGGCGTGCTACTGCCGCTCGGCGTGATCTGCCAGGCCGTGCTCGGGGCATTCGTCGTCTACTACCACCTGCCCCCGGAACTGGTGATCTTCCACTTCATCGTCTCGATGATCCTGATCGACGCCGCCTTCGCGCTCTACTGGTGTTCCCGATTCGAGCCGGGAGAGCGGCGCTTTTCCACGGACTGGGTGAGTACCTGGGCGGTCCGGGCGCTGATCCCGATCGGCCAGCTGACGATCTTTCTGGGCACGATCACCACCGCCTCAGGCCCCCATCCCGGGGACCACGACAAGGAACTGGTCAGACGGTTCGATTTCAAGGGTGGTGACACCCTGGAATGGATCGCCCAGCGTCACGCGGCGGTGGCGGTGATCTTCGCCCTTTCGGTGTTGGCCGTGATCTTCATCGTTCGACGTCAGGGTGGTGATAATCGCGCCCGGACCCCGCTTCTGGTCACCTTCGGCCTGATCTGCTTCCAGATCGCCCTTGGAGTCACCCAGTGGCAGCTTCACCTGCCGGCATGGATGGTCTGGCTTCACGTTGCGACCGCCACCCTGCTCTGGGTCGCGGTGCTCTGGTCAGTCGCCAAGTCAGGCCAGATCACTCCCGGAACCAAAGGTGCCCTGCGCCGCAACCCCGAGGTGGCTTCCGGCCCGGGCTGATCCAGCGAGATCGTGGTTCAGAGCGCTATCTGGCCGAATTCTCAATCTCGATGGTCCGGGAGCGGGTGCTCAGGACTCGACAAGTTCGGCCGCAGCTCCAGCGAGAGCCGCGGTGTGGGCGTCGACGTCTCGCGGTTCGGTGTCCGGACACATCAGGGCCATCATGTGGAAAGGGGTCATCAGGATGCCGCGATTGAGCATGTAGAGGTGAAGCAGAGCGTCGAGCGGAATATCGAAGGCATCGGCCGCTTCCTGGCCTGATTTCGGTCTTTCGGCCCCCAGCATGTATTCGGCACGGCAGCCAAGCCGGGTCACAGTCCAGGCCAGGTTCGCATCGTCGATCACCTGCTGGACGCCCTCTTCGAAGCGGATTCCCATTTCGATCATGTGCTCGAATGCCTCGTCGGTGAGGACGCTCTCGAGCGTGGCGCGGGCGGCGGCCAGCGAGAGGGCGTTGCCGGCAAGTGTGCCTCCGACTCCGCCGACATCGGCCGCTTCCCAGACCGTCTTCCCGAGTACCCGCTCGGCCGTTTCTGTGGTCATGCCGTAGGCCCCGGTGGGGACGCCGCCGGCGATCGGCTTGCCGATGGTGATCAGGTCAGGCTCAAGACCGTGGGCCTTCGTATAGCCGCCGGGACCGCAGCAGAAGGTGTGGGTCTCATCGATGATCAGCAGGGTTCCGTTCTCACGGGTAAGGCGCCGCAGGGCATCGAGGTATCCCGGTTCGGGCAGCACGATGCCGATGTTTGTCAGGGCGGGCTCGGCGAGTACACAGGCGACATCACCCTGGGCGAGCTCCCGCTCCAGGCCTTCGAAGTCATTGAACTCGACCACTCTTGTGGTCTGGGAAATCGGAACGGGCGGCCCGATATTGCCGACCCGGAAGGAGGGTTCGCCATCAACCAGTCGGGCCACGGTCTCATCGACCGACCCGTGGTAGCAGTGATTGAAGACCAGCACCTTGTCGCGGCCGGTGATCTCACGGCAGAGTCGGATCGAGAAGCGGTTGGCATCGCTTGCCGACAGCGAGAACTGCCACTGGTCGAGACCGAAACGGCGTTTCATCTCCAGCCCGAGCGGCAGTGCATCCTCGCTGGGCAGCATGGTGGTGATTCCGCGGGCCAGCCGGCGACTGGCCGCGGCCACAGTCGGTTCGGGTGAGTGCCCGGTCATTGCGCCGGTGTCACCGAGACAGAAATCAATCATCCGGTTGCCGTCGACATCGGTCAGATGGTTGCCTTTCGCCTCTTCGAAAAACACCGGATGAGACCCCGGCCAGCGGGTCATCCAGTTCATCGGCACCCCGGAGAGAAGTGCCTCCCCAGCCTGTTCGTGAATCGTTCGGGAGCGCGGGTGGGCGAGGTCGAAGGCCTCCAGTTCCCGTGACATCAGGTCCGAGACCCGATCCGGTGAAATCTTCTGAAAGGCCGATGAAATGGACATTTGAGTCGTTTCCTCTCTCCGTTTTTCAGGGACTGCACTTGACAGGTTAGCCGGATTCTGTTGTTTTGTGGAATGATCCAACAAAGTCAAGAGAAGAAGTGAATCCAAGGAGAACCAGTCAATGACTCTCGTCTCACCCGTCATCACCGGAATCGCCGCCCGCGAAGTACTCGACTGTCGCGGACTCCCGACCCTCCAGGTCGATCTCGAACTGGACGAGGTGATCACCGCCACTGCCGATGTTCCATCCGGCCGTTCAACCGGTGTCAACGAGGCCTTCGAGCTGCGCGACGGCGGCAGCAGGTTCGGTGGCTTCGGAATGCTCAACGCCGCCGGCAACGTGACCGGAGAGATCGCCGATGCCCTGGTCGGCGAACCGCTCGTCGATCAGCGCGCCCTGGACCGCCTCCTGATCGAACTCGACGGCACCGAAAACAAAAGTCGCCTGGGAGCCAACGCGATCCTCGGAGTTTCCCTGGCCGCCGCCCGCGCCCAGGCGGACTATCACGGCCTGCCCCTGTATCGCTCTATCAGCTCGAATTCACACATACTCCCCGTACCCCTTGTCAACCTGATCAACGGTGGCAAGCATGCCTCGAACGACCTCGACTTCCAGGAGTTCATCGTGCTCCCGGTGGGGGCCGAATCAATTCTCGAGGCTCTCCAGATCTCGACCGAGGTAAACCTCGCGCTGGCCGACATTCTGCTGCCCCGTTACGGAAAGCCGGCCCTGAACACGGGTGACGAAGGTGGCTACGCCCCGGCGATCAGCGATCCCCGCGAGGCCCTGGCCCTGCTCCACGAAGCGGTCAAGGCGGCCGGCCACAAGGGGCGCTTCCGCTATGGACTCGATTGTGCCGCCAGTCACTATTACGACAGCGATACCGGCAATTACAGGATCGCCGGCGAGGAGCGTGATCGCGACGGAATGATCAGCCTCTACAAGGAGCTGATAGCCGACTTCGACGTCGTGACGATCGAGGATCCGCTCGATGAAGAAGACTTCGAGGGATTCGCACAATTGACAGAAGAGGTCGATATCCAGATAGTCGGTGACGACCTCTTCACAACCAACCCTGCGCGCCTGGCCCGCGGACTCGAGCAAGGCTCCGCGAATTCCCTGCTCTGGAAGTTCAACCAGATCGGCACGCTCTCGGAGGCGCTCGATGCGGCCGAAATGGCCCACAAGGCGGGATACACGGTCGTGGTTTCGGAACGCTCCGGCGAGACAGAAGACCCGATCATCGCCGATCTCTCGGTTGCCCTCGGGGCCGGGCAGATCAAGACCGGAGCCCCGGTCCGGGGCGAGCGGACCGCCAAGTACAACCGGCTGATCCGGATCAGCGAGGAACTTGGCGAGAACGCGACCTACCCGGGAGATGTCTTCGGCTCCAGGTCCCGAATCCCCTTGAACGAGATTGCCTGATTGTGGAATAATTCGACACATGACCGAGAATCTGCCTGACATCGGAGTTCGCGTTTCCCCCGTCTCGACCGTCGAAGCGGCCGCAAACGCGCTGCGTGAATTGATCCTCGACGGCAACCTGGAGCCCGGGGTGAGGCTGCGCGAACATGACTTTGCGGAGCGACTGGGGATCGCCCGGCATTCTTTCCGGGCTGCCACCCAGATACTGATCGGTGAAGGGCTGCTGAAGCGGGAGCCGCACCGCGGGGTCGAGGTCGCGATCCTCGCCGCCGATGATGTGGCTGACATCTTCCGGCTGCGGGAAGCGCTCGAGATTGAAGCAGTGCGGATCGTGACCGCGGCCGGAGTCGTACCGGCGGAAGCCCACCGTGCGGTAACGGAAATGTCGGCTTTGTCCGATGACGCCCCGTGGCGGGATGTCGTCTGGCCCGACCAGCGGTTCCACCGGGCGATAATCGACGCCACCAACAGCCCTCGCCTGGCCCGCGCGTATCAGGGCCTTCAATCCGAGATCACTCTCTGCCTGGCCCAGCTCCGTCCCGTGTACGACGCCCCGGCCGAAGTCGCAGCTGAGCACGAAGAACTGCTCGGTCCGATCATCTCCGGTGACGTCGAACTGGCCGAAAAGCTCTTTCGCGCCCATTTGGCCGAAGCCGCCGAGAATCTGATCGGCCTGCATCAGGAACGCAACCAGGAAGCCGATCCGGGAGCCTGATGGCCAAGGCCGTGTCGAACACCAGAGCGTCGATCCGCAACATGGAACAGCTCTGCTCGCGCGGTCTCACCGACCTCAGAAGAGATGCGCTCGAGATCGCCCAGGTCGGACTTGCCGCCTGTGACGGAGCCGGTGCCGCCCGTGAGGCCGTCAGCCTCACCCCGGGCGGGGTGATGATCGACGGCATCCAGCATGACCTGGCCGAAGGGCAGCGACTCTTCGTACTCGGAGCCGGCAAGGCGACTCTCCCGATCGCCGAAGCCCTCGAAGACGTGCTCGGGGAACGGATAGACGGAGGCGTGGTGATCCTGCGCCGGGGTGAGATTTCCGACCTCAGATACATCGACGCCTACATCGCCGACCATCCTCTGCCAACCAGGGAATCAGTCGAGGGAGCGATCCATCTGGAGGAGTTGGCCAGCGAAGCCAGGGACGGTGACCTGGTCATCGCCTGCTTCACAGGGGGCAGTTCCGCGCTCGCTTCCCTTCCACCCGACGGAGTTACTTTCGAGGACAAGCGCCTTCTCCATGAGCTCCTGCTTGGCTCTGGAATGCCGATCTCAAGCGTCAATACCGTCCGCAAGCATGTGTCAACCGTCAAAGGTGGCCGGCTCGCCGCCGACATCGCCCCGGCCCGCATCGTCAACCTGACGATTTCCGATGTAGCCGGCGACGTCCACGACCTTGTCACCGACCCGTCGGTCCAGGACACATCCTCGATCGGCGATGCGATAGCTGTGCTCAAGGACTACGGCATCTGGGACCAGGTTTCCGATTCGGTCGTCGAACACCTGAAGTCACCCGCGGCCGAATCGCCCGACCTATCCGGTATCGAGATCCACACGTCGATGCTAGTGACAGGGATAGGAGTCTGTGAAGCGATGGTCGAGGAGTCCCGCCGGCGCGGCTTCGAACCGGTCATCCTGACAACCACCCTTGAAGGTGAGGCCCGTGAGATGGGCCGTTTCATCGCCGACATGGCCCGTTCAAGCGCCCGGAGCTCCTACCCCTTCAAACCGGGCACGGCGATTCTCGGCTGTGGTGGCGAGAATGCGGTCGCGATCGCCGGCAAGGGATCATTCGGAGACGGCGGCCCGGGCCAGGAAGCAGCTCTCGCCGCCGCGCCGATCCTCGACGGCAGCAATGTCGCTTCGATATTCATGGATACCGACGGGTCCGACGGCGGGACTGACGCGGCAGGCGGCATCTGCGACGGGAAGACCGCTTCTCGCGCGGCCGAGATCGGCCTCGACTTACGGCAGGCGCTCCTCTCCCACACTTCCAGGGAACCGTTTTCAGTACTCGGTGACCTGATCGAAACCGGTGCCACCGGCACCAACGTGAACGACCTCTTCGTGACTCTGATCGGGAAGGAAGCAGAGTGATCACCCTCAGCAACCTGACCAAGACCTTTGGCGATTCGACCGCGGTCAACGCGATCGACCTGGAGATCGCCAACGGGGAGTTCTTTTCCATGCTCGGCCCAAGTGGTTGCGGAAAGACCACGACCCTGCGGATGATCGCCGGGTTCGAAGAGCCGACCTCTGGCCGGATCGAGCTTGCCGGCGAGGATGTCACCTGGACCTCGCCCAAAAAGCGCAACGTAAACATGGTCTTTCAGAACTACGCGCTGTTTCCCCACATGACGGTCCGTGAAAACGTCGAGTTCGGACTCAAAATAAAGAAGCTGGAGAAGGCCCGGGCGACCGAGCGGATCGAACGAATGATCACCGCCGTTCGTCTGGAGGGCTTCGAATCGCGGCATCCCGCCCAGCTCTCCGGTGGCCAGCAACAGCGGGTGGCCCTGGCCCGCGCCCTGGTCAACGAGCCGGCCGCCCTGCTGCTCGACGAGCCGCTGGGTGCGCTCGACCTCAAGCTCCGCAAGGAAATGCAGCTGGAGCTGAAATCAATCCAGCAGCAGACCGGAACAACCTTCGTCTACGTCACCCACGATCAGGAAGAGGCACTCACCATGTCCGACCGGGTCGCCGTTATGAATGGCGGCAATGTCGAACAGGTCGACGACCCGCGCAGCCTCTACGAAAAACCGCGCTCCGAGTTCGTGGCGGACTTCATCGGCACCTCGAACCTGCTCAAGGTGGAAGTCGAAACCTGGGACGGCGACATCGCCCGGGCAGGGCTAGGTGACGGACTCCGGATCACCTGTCGAGAAAGTGGAGACCGGGCCAGCGCGAAGACGATTACGGTCCGACCGGAAAAGATCAATGTCCACGCGGGGCCGGTCGATCCCGGCCAGGGTTCTCTGGTCAGGGGAAGAATCATCGAGAATGTCTACCTCGGCTCGATGACCCAGCTGATCGTCGAGCTGAGCACGGGAGAGCGGCTGATTGTCCATGAGTTGAACGACGACTCCGGTGGCCCTTCCGAAGCCGGCACCGAGGTCTACCTCAGCTGGGCGACCGACCACAGCTTCGTTATCGAAGGGGCTGCAAAAGCTCCTGACCAGCAGGCTGCCCTGCCAGCCGGAGCCGAGAGCCTGTGAAGCCCGGGCGCCGCCCAGCTCTCCCGGGTCTCTCGGCGCCTCTTGTTGCTTTTGTTCTCACCGTTGCCCTCGCGGCCTGCGGGGGAAGTTCAGGCAGCACCGATGTCGCGCCCGCCCCTTCCGACCCGGATTCGCCCACCTCAGGCACCCTCCGGGTATTCGCATATGAGGACTCAGTCACCCCTGAGATGATGGACCCCTTCCAGGAGCAGAACCCCGACCTGGAAATCAAGACTGCGACCTTTGACTCGAACTCGGAGGCCGCCGCCAAACTGGCCGGCGGCTTTGAAGCCGACGTGGTCGAGATCTGCCTCGACGAAGCCGAACCGCTTCTCCGTCGCAACCTGATCCGACCCCTTGACACGTCCGGCGTCACCGACTGGAAGAACCTTGCCTTCAACGATTCCGAAGGAGTCCGTCAGGACGGAGGGGTGATCATGGTCCCGCTCTCGGCCGGACCCCATGGGGTTATCGTCAACACCGAAGCGGTCGATCGTGAGATCACCTCCTATGCCGACATTTTCGAGCCCGAGTTTGACGGCCGGGCCGCTCTCGAAGGCGACTATGCCCTGCCTCCGATCGCAGTCAGCGCCCTGGTCAAGGGGATCGAGGACCCGATGAACATGGATGAGGGCCAGCTGGCCGAGGTCAGCGAATTCATGAAGGAGAACCGGGATCACTTCCGGTCTCTCTGGCGATCGGACTCAGATCTGGTCAACCTGTTCAAATCCGGCGAGGTCGTGATCTCAGATGGCAACAGCGGCCAGGCGAAACGGATGAAGGAAGCCGACCTGCCGGTCGAGTGGATCGCGCCCGACGAAGGAACCCTCTCGTGGGTGTGCGGATTCGGCATCACCTCCAGGGCGGACAACCTCGATGCCGCCTACCGGTTGATCAACTGGCAGGCCTCCGCGAAAGCCCAGGCGATCCGCGGCAGCAACGGCTACGTGGTGACCAATCCCGCTGCGATGCCGTTGATTTCCGAGGCAGATCGGGCTACCGCCGACCCCTCCAGCCTCACCGATGCCATCCCCGAAACCTATCCCCCGCTCTACGACCAGTGGGTGCGGGCCTTCGAAACATTCCAGGCAAGCAGTTGACCCGTACCCCAGCCCCAGAGGAGAGCATGAAACCCCCGAAGAAACTGATCATTCTGTTCGCCATTCTGGCGGCGATCCCCGTCCTTGCGGCATGCGGATCAGATTCCGGCACCACCGAAGAGGCCACTGCGCCGACCAAGGCAGAAGCTGAAAAGCCGGCCACCGGAACCCTGAGACTTTTCGCCTATGACGACACCGTCACCGACGAGCAGCTCGATCCGTTCCGCAAGGCAAACCCTGATGTCGACCTGAAGATCGCAACCTTCAATTCGAACGAGGAGGCAGCGGCGAAGCTGGCCGGCGGGTTCGAAGCCGATGTGGTCGAGGTCTGTCTGGATGAAGCTGAACCGCTGCTCCAGCGCGAACAGCTCCGGCCGATCGATACTTCCGGCATCGCTGACTGGGACGACCTCGCGTTCCGTGACCAGCCCCAGGTCCGTCAGAACGGTGAAGTGATCATGGTCCCGCTCTCGGCAGGCCCCTACGGGATCATCTACAACACCGAAGAGGTGCCCGAAGGTGTCGAATCCTATGAGCAGATGTTCGACGACGAGTTCTCCGGACGGATCGCGGTCGAAGGTTCGAGCTCGGTTGCGCCACTTGGCGTAGCCGCCCTGACCCTCGGCTTCGAGGATCCCTTCAACATGGATACCGAGCAGCTCGACCAGGCGAAGCAGTTCCTTGTCGACCATCTCAGCGACATCCGCAGCTTTCCCGACTCGGATTCCGACATGGTCAACCTGTTCAAGACCGGTGAAGTCGTCGTCGCAAACGGTGGCCGAGGCACCGCCCAGGACATGCAGGCCGAGGGGCTGCCGGTTGAGTGGGTCGCGCCGACCGAGGGCACCTGGTCCTGGATCTGCGGCCTCGGGATCACCTCCAAGGCACAGAACACGGATGCCGCCTACAAGCTCCTCAATTACTACGCATCACCCGAGGCCCAGGCGATCTCGGCCACGAATGGATTCGTAATCACCAATCCGAAGGCCGAGCCGCTGATCCCGAAGAAGTTCAGGGAGACCTCAAGCCCGGCCAGCATCGAAGGATCAATCCCGTTGACTCAACCGGATGACATGGCGGCCTACACCAAGGCCTGGCAGGAAGTCCGCTCCGGCTGATTCCCATGCCGCTCTCCCGTCGCATACAGCGGGCGCTCCCGAATGCTCTCAGCATCGGCCTCACCGGGCTGGTGATGGTGATCCTCTTCGGGCCCGTCCTGCTGCTAGCGCTGTTCTCCTTCAATGACTCCACGGTGATCTCCCTTCCCTGGGAGGGGTTCACCACCAGGTGGTATTCGGAGGCGCTGAACGATGACGGTGCGATGACGGCGATCGGCAACTCGGTGATGGTCGCTTCGATCGTCACAGTTGCATCACTGATCCTGGGGACGCTTGCCTCCTGGGGCCTGACCCGGATTCCTTTCCGCGGCAGGCCCCTGGTGGCCGGCGTTCACGGGTCGGTGCTCGTGGTTCCCTGGCTGATCATCGGTGTCGCCGGGCTGATCTTCTTCAGCCAGATCGAGATGGCGCTCTCGCTCCAGACGATCATCCTGATGCACATCGTGGTCACCTTTCCCCTCGTGGTGGCGGTCGTTTCAGCCGGCCTGATCCGCTTCGACCCTTCGCTTGAAGAGGCCGCGATAGACATGGGAGCCAGCCAGTTGCAGATGATGCGCTACATCGTCCTGCCCCAGATCGCGCCATCGCTTGCGGCAGCGGCAATTTTTGCTTTCGCCTGGTCCTTCAACAATTTCGAGATCAGCTTCTTTACCGGCGGCTTCGAACAGACCTTCCCGGTCTGGGTGTACGGCGTGTTGCGCCACTCATCCAACCTGCCCGTGGTGAATGCCGCCTCGACAGTGATCGCATTGGCCCAGGTTCTGCTTGTTTTCGGTCTCTGGTACGGAATGAAGCTGATGACCCGCCGGCGCGGTGGTTCTGACCATGACGCGGCCGAGATGATTACCGGGGCGGTGCGCTGATGGGCGTGCCAATGGCTGACCTGCCGACCGTCACCGGGGAACGCCCGGGCCGACTTTCAAGGCTGCTGCGGCCGCTGGCCTTCATGAGCCTCCCGACCGCCGTTCTGGTCCTGCTCTTCCTCGCCCCGATGGGAATCCTCGTCTACTTCAGCTTCCAGTTCGGGGACCTGACCGGCTCCACCGGGTTCACCCTGACCAACTTCACCGACATCCTCTCGGATCCGCTCTACCGGGAGATCGCGCTCACTACCTTCCAGATAGCGACGATCGCAATGATCGCGCAGTTGATAGTCGGCATCCCGCTGGCCTATGTCCTGGCCTACAAGGCGGGACGATTCGAGCTGCCGCTGCTGCTGGCCCTGGTCCTGGCCGATGAGCTCAACCCCATGGTCCGGATCTACGCCTGGCGGATGCTGCTCGGAAGGGAAGGCCTGATCAACGAGGCGTTGATGTCGATTGGCCTGATCGACGTGCCGATCGATGCCCTGCTCTTCAACAAATTCTCGGTCATTGTCGTCCTTTCGACCAGCTATCTCACTTACACCGTGATCCCCATCTACGCTTCGATGAAGGCCGTTGATGCGGGGCTGTTCGAGGCCGCCCGGGACATGGGCGCGGGGTGGTTCACGACCTTCCGGCGGGTGCTGCTTCCGC
>WPCI01311685.1_pt1 | contig 21311 bp, 17 predicted proteins | sample 5399871 | NCBI WGS metagenome assembly WPCI01 (sample SAMN12869469, study PRJNA574797) | sludge metagenome | isolation source: wastewater treatment of pH7 | place: China:Beijing | collected 2019-05-20 | reverse complement strand
TCCTGTCTTTTTAATATCTTCATCTATTTTCGAATGTTCTTGAATCGTTTTATTACTTAGAACTTCCACTTTTTTCTTTAAATTCCCTCTTAGTTGTTCAACGAATTCAAAATACTCTAATCCGTATAAATCAGATTCCATATATAGATCAATATCACTATTTGCTGTAGCTTGCCCTTTGACATAAGAGCCAAACAAATATATACGTTTAATATCATATTTTTGTGCAATTTTAGCAACACCTTTTTTAATAGTCAAAAATGATAAAATACCAGTTGACTCATCAACAACCATATGTTGTTCATTCGATTCCCTTAATATTCTATCTATCAATAAGTTAAGTGTCCATTCACTTGGTGTTCTAATTTCTTGTTCCCAGTTTCTTATGGTATTTACTGGAATACCAATCAAGTTAGATATTTCTAATTGTGTTAGCCCAAGATTCTCTCTTATTGCTTTTAGTGATTGATTCATATAAGTTACCTCCACTTATATTATATACCTCATTGAAGTAGTTGTCAACTGTTTTATACCTCATTGGGATATGTAATTTCACTTGTAATCGTGGAACTAGAGAGTAAATCGTGTAAGCATCTCATCTGGTCCCAATTTTTACCCTTGTTCTTGGCTGTTTTTCACATCAAAATGTACTCCTCCATGTGAGAAAAAAACCTTATTAAAGCAAAAAAAGGCCTGATACGATTGTATCTAACCAATGCTTCTTATATGTGCTGTATGACCTATTTTAATACAATTACGCACCCCTTGCAGAATTTGCGCACCCCTATAAAAATCTACGCACCCTTGTAATATTGTTTGTTGTCACTATTAAGTTCATTATGTTTTTACTACTTGAGTAGTGTGCTTTATTATGGATTTATGACTTTTTTACATTTTGGGTATCCTGGCACAAGGATTTTCAGTTGTTTCAAGCAAAGCTATATAAAATTGTTATCGGATAATTATTGTAGTGAATATCCTTCCGCCAGATTAGATTTGTGTACTATCTTAAGTCAATCACGAAATAATAGTTAACACTCAAATCAGGAAATTCAGCATATAACACTATTACTACGAAAGGGACACTTGTATCTTCAAAATTAAATACTCCTTGATTGTCAATATCTAGATTATGTAATTGAATCAATGTCCATCCGCTTGCTTCTTCTGCAAAACTATAATCTTCATTTAAATAGTAATATTCACCGATAATTTTCGAACTGTTTTCCACATTAATCTGATACGTATCATTCGAATCAACTAAGTTCATATTTTCGTATGCTTCAATTCCAGGAAAACCCATTACATAGTCATATCTTCTTAGATCACCATTACTATCTATTTTATATTCAAAACCAATTTCAGAATATGTTATTTCTTCATTATTTATAGTCATAACTGGAATACTGTTATAGAGTAAATGATTATTTCCTGTCCCTATATTAGTAAAACCTAATATAACCGTCCATAAGACTAAAACCCCAATTATTCCACAACTTATGAATATCGTTAATTTCATTCTATTGATTTTAATATTCTTTGAAACTAATTCTTTTTCATAAATTTGTTCTTTGAGAAGATCTTTTTCTTCGACATTATAAAATTCAGATAATAGTCTTAATGACTCTTTGCTTGGAAGACCTAATCCATTTTCCCATTTAGCAACAGCACTACGACTAATATAAATACTATCCGCTACCGCTTGTTGAGAGAGACCCTTTTCTTCCCTAAGTTCCTTGATTTTATCTTTGAATTCCAGCATGTAATCCCCTCCTTTGACAACATTATAGCCCAATAAAATAATATGTTGTTGTTACTTTCAATTTTTAGTTGTTACTTTTATTAAATTTCATATTTGTTCTATCTAAATTAGTGTATGATGCCCCCCTATTATTATTATAAATTGGCACCTACAGTATTATTGACATTTATAAAAGATGATTTTTTTAAAAAAATATTCCTGTGAAAGCGACTTTTCAAATCAACTTATATAGTTCTTAACTATATATGAAAATAAATACTATAGTTTGTTTAAAATGTCATGATGACCAATATCTATCATCAATATTAAATTCTCATTTTGATATGTCCAAATTACTCTGATTGACATATTGATGCTAGACTCAAATAGTATCTCACTACCTTTGATCTTTTTTGTTCTAAGACTTGGGTGTCTGTGATTCTCTATAAATAAAGATAGTTTATTGTAGAATAATCTCTTTTCATGATTTTGCAACTTAGAAAAAGACTTCTTAAACCTTGTCGAAAACAATATTTCATAAGTCATTATTTTGATTCTTTGTCTTTCTCATCATCTTCATCAGAATCTTCTAAGTAGTTTATAGCTTCCTCTACAGATTTAAAAGGTCCAGCATTGTACTTTGAAGGGTCTTCGTTAATTCTCATCACAGTTTCCTCTAATTTTTGTATGTATGATTTTGAATATATTGCGACTGGTTCTATCACAATGACTCCATTTTTTATAGAAATATCAAGTTGATCTTTTTCTTGAAGATTTAACTCATTAATGATTTCTTTGGGTATCGTAATCTGAGATTTTTTTCTTAATTCTATAATCATCGAATCTACCTCTCTCCTATTTTCCTATTTTCTTACTTTCTAACTATATTTTATCACCTTATCTATATTTTTGCAATATTTATCGTACTTAATTCAGTAATTGTGTAAATTGTTGAGTAATCGTTAAAAGGTTGAATGAAGAAATCAAATATACTCAGTAAAAGTCCTCAAACTTCTACAGAACACATAAAATTTGCATTATAGGGAAAAATCTTTCTTTCTGCATGAAAAAAAGGTCTGATACATGTCTACTTTTACTTGACAAGTGCAAATTGTATCAAACCTCTAAATTTTTGTGGTGCGGAAGATGAGATTTGAACTCACACGGCCCTAAAGCCACATGCCCCTCAAGCATGCGTGTCTACCATTCCACCACATCCGCTTTAAAAAAAGGCACATGGCCTTTTTTATATTTAATTATTATTCAACTGCAATAATGAATGAATAAATTTCTTGTTTCCCATTAATTAAATCCACTTCAATATCAGGATTTAACTTCTTAGCATATTCTACAACCCCTAAAATTTCTTCTTCGGTTGCGTCAACACCATGGAAAATGGTAATGATTTCACGATCTTCATTAATCATGTCATCTAAAAGTTTTTGAGCTGTTTCAATTCTACTTGGTGTAGAAACTAAAATCTCACCTTTCGTAATACCAATAAATTCACCATTTTTAATCTTAACACCATTAATTTCAGTATCCCTAACAGCATAAGTAATTTCTGCTGATCTCATATTTGAGACAATCGCAGTCATTTCTTCAACGTTATCGTCTAACTCGCCTGTTGGGTCAAAGGCCATTAGTGATGAATACCCTTGTGCAATACTCTTAGTTTTTAATACTCTAATTGAACGGTCTTCACAAATATCTAAAGTTTGTTCAGCTGATAAAATAATATTCTTATTATTAGGCAGAATAATGATGTGTTCTGCATTCAATTCTTCAACAGCTTTAACAAATGCTTCTGTTGATGGATTCATCGTTTGACCACCATCAATAATTGTATCAACACCTAATTCTTTGAATGCTTCATGGATCCCTTCGCCTGATGCAACTGCAATAATACCAAACTTAGCTCTAGGTTTTTCTACTTTATTGACTTCTTTTGTTTCTTGATGCATAATTGTTGAATGTTGCACTCTCATGTTTTCAATCTTAATTGTTTGTAGATCACCATATTTTTGAGCTAATGTTAATGCAACCCCTGGTTGATTTGTATGCACATGAACTTTTAATAAGTCATCATCTGTAACGACAACTAATGAGTCACCCATTTGTGATAATGGATTTTTCATAAAATCTTCTGTAAACTTATCAGGATTATGTAACTTCACAATAAATTCTGTACAATATCCAAATTTAATATCAACAGCACCTAAATTCTCAGCACCATGATAATGTTCTGTTGGTGCTGGTGCAGAACTTACTTCTGACTCATTCAACATTTGACCGTTAAGTGCCATCATCCAACCTTCAATAATTTTTATAAATCCAGCTCCACCACTATCTACAACACCAGCTTCTTTTAATACTGGTAATAACTCTGGTGTTTTAATTAATGTTTCTTTAGCTTGGTCTAAATACATTTTTAATACTTCTTCAACACTATTTAGGTTAGGTTGTTCACGGAGTACCTTTTCAGCTGATTCACGTACAACTGTTAAAATCGTTCCTTCTACAGGATCCATCACTGCCCGATATGCCATTTGGTAACCACCAACTAGTGCTTGAATAAACTCTTGAACTGTTGCTGATCCATTATCAATCTTAGCTATCTCAGAATAAACTCCGCGGAAAAATTGGGAAAGAATAACGCCTGAGTTACCTCTTGCTCCCATAAGTAGTCCACGTGATAAAATTTTTGAAATATCTATAATTGATTGACTTTCCAAATTGTTAACTTCTTTAATACCGGCCATCATCGTCATTTGCATATTAGTTCCTGTATCACCATCTGGTACAGGAAAGACATTTAAATGATCGATTTCTCTGTGATTGTTTTTTAAATTAACTGCTCCGTTTGTTACCATTTTCTTAAATAGAGATCCACTGACTGTTTTATTTGCCATTTTGATCCTCCTCATATTTTGGAAAAAGTTATGCTTATTTTTACATTTAACTTCATTTTTATTTCGGTATTCAAATAAATACTTTAACAGTATAGCACCATTTAATTTAAATTGCAATATCATTGTGCTGCTGTTAATTTCATATATATTATATCATATTTGATTATAATTACATTAAATACGTAAAAATCACATTTTTATAATTTTATATATTGCAATTTTTGGTAAATTATGTTAAATTGAATTGTGCAGTTAGGAGTGAGAATAATGGCTACATGTCATGTAACAGGAAAAAAGACAATTTTTGGAAACAAACGCAGTCATGCATTAAATGCAACTCGCCGTACTTGGAAAAGTAATTTACAAACAGTTCGTATTAAAGATGAAAATGGCAAAATTGTTAAAGTTAAAGTGTCTGCAAGAGCTTTAAAAAAGAACAATTTAGAACGCGTTTAAAAAAATAAAAAGGCAAATGCCTTTTATTTTTTTATCCTTTTTTAAACTTAAACCAAATTGATTAATCTTTATAATAACCTTTACTATTTAACTCATTTTCTAGCCATGCTGCGCGATCAATCAAATAATTTTTAAGATAGTTTACTTGCTGTGGATGTGTCCTTGCTGCAACCATTTCGGGTGGATTCGGCCAAATGTAATGATCTAAAATATCCCATTTGGCAAAATTAGTTTCCGCAAATGGTAAAAGCAAACTTGATACATGATCTATTTCATCTAATAAGTCATTAAAATATAGTTCTAACACTTCATTAAATCTAGAAATATATCTTGCTTCAAATGATGGTTGATCAATCAATTTATTAAACCATGGATTATAATCTACCCAATATCCACTTGGACCATAATCATAATAATCTCCATTACCACTTGAGATATCAAAATCCCATATTGGTCCCATTTTTAATTTCCCATCAACATCTTTATGGGCATAAACACTTGAATAACCTACATCAACTTGTTTAAATAACTCTGTTAACACAAAGAAATCAACAAAACTATCAACATCAATAAAATCCTCATAAGTATCATTTTCAATGGATTCTAAAAAGTCAATTAAATAATCTTTCATATATGTGATTTTACCTTCAACAACCGCTTCACTATAATCTTCCATATCAGGTGATTTAATCACAAAATTACTACCATCAACTCTAATCCAATCTATATCCATAATACCTTCTTGACCGATTCTATCATCTGATTCTAGTTCGATTAAAAATCCACCATGACTCAGATCAGATTCATCAATGTTTAGTCTAGCAGAATCAACTTGTACTTGTTCTGTTAACAAATAGACTCCTTGATATTCATCATTGATGAAAAGTGATACATATCTCGTTTCTAAATATCGATCAAACTTAAGAAATTGTGAAAAATAATGTGCTAAATAGTTTCTCATAAGCGATTTATCATTATATTCAGCTAATAAAACGTAATCTTTTGCTGCTGCCATACCTAATAAACTTTGTCTTTCGTCAAACTTTATGCGGTATGGTTTTTTTGGATAATCCCATGTAGAGTTTCCTCTACCTCTAATTCTCATTTCTAAATCTTCTTTTTCAAAAGGTCCATCAGATGCTAACGTGACTTGACCTCTTATATACTCATCTTTTGATACAATCTCTTGATGATCATTTGTTGTTACATATAAGTTGTGCATGAATTCTGATTTACTAACGATAAATTGCTTTTGAAATCTAATCTCATTTGGTGTTTGCAAAACAGCCTCAATGGTTAAAATGACATCTTTTGTTGCATACGTATACTCAATTTGATCAATCACTTCATCTCCAAAATAATAAACAATATCTATATCCTCAAAAGATGTTGGTAACCCTTTAGTCTCTGTAATCGTATCATCCATATTTGATATAAACTGTTGAAACCTTTGTTCAATTTGATTGTCAACACAACCAAAAATTGTTCCTAAAATTAAAAATACTAGACCAATCATCAACCCTTTTCTCATGTAAAAACCTCCTCTATATGAAAACTAAAACCTACAATATAAGTTCATACTATAGGTTTAAATCTATCTATCTTTCTTTGATAAAACGACTAATACTCGACCTTTTTTAACTGAAATGGTTGCATCACCAGTAACTTCGTTACTAATCCCTAAAGGATCAAATTGTGTTAAATGGTAATCATTTAATGGATACTTAAACCCCACTAAATTTACCACAGCATCTGGATAAGCAAAAATCGATACATACCCTTTAAAAGATACCTTTAAATCTTGATTTTCTAACATAAAGATTTCACTGTGCTCATCAATGATTCTAAGATTATTAAACGCATCAAAATGCATTAAATGAACCATAAAATGCTCAATTCGATCTCCACCAATACCTCCAATGATAATCAACTCGTCAGGGCCCATCTTATTCGCCTCTAAAAGCGCTTGATAAGTATCCGTGACATCTTTTTCAGGTGCCAATTTAATGACATTTAAATTGGTTAAAACACCATGATTTTTAAGGGAATCGAAATCACCAATCGCTAAATCAATTTTGATTCTTTGTTTATATAAATCTAAGACTGCTTGATCAACAGCAACCACATAATCATCATCTAATAAATGAATAACATTTCTTATATCTTTTGGTGTTGGATGGCATATAATTAACGCTCTCATTTTAGACTTTCAATCGCTTTTTTAGCATCTTCATGATTAAACACATAACTGCCTGCAACAACCATATCAACACCACTTGATTTACATAAATCAATCGTTTTGTCACTAATACCGCCATCAACTTCAATAATATAATTTAATTTTTTCTCATTTCTTAACTTAACCAATTCTTTAACCTTAACCATCATGTTTTCCATGAATGATTGACCACCAAATCCTGGTTCAACAGTCATGACTAAAACAAGATCAACTTCTTTTAACAATGGTACAATGCGATAAACTGATGTATTAGGTTTAATCGATATACCTACTTTAATGCCTTGTTCTTTAATCTTTTTAATGGTTTCTGACACTTGGTTTGCTTCTTCATGAATCGTGATATATCTCGTACTTGAAAATGCAAACTGTTCAATCCAAAACAAAGGGTCAGTAACCATTAAGTGGACATCTAAATCTATTTTTGATAATTTTGAAATCTTTCTTGATATATGAGGTCCAAATGATATATTTGGCACAAAATGGCCATCCATAATATCTAAATGGATATAATCTGCAGTAGATATTTTATCTATCTCAGATGCTAAATTCGTAAAATCTGCAGTTAATATAGATGGTGCAACTAACATAATAGCCTCCCTTAATACTTTTCTTTTTGATCTTTGATTTGTTGATAAAAATCGACATATAATTCATAGCGTGAAGCTAATATTTCACCAGACTCATAAGCCTTCTTAACAGCACAGCCAGGCTCATGAATATGATTACATTTATTGCCGAATTTACAATCACTTTGATAGGTTTGAAAGTCTTGATAATAAAGCTTTAAATCTTCTTTATAAAATATTTTAAACTCTATTTTTGAAAATCCAGGTGTATCTACGATATACCCTTGATTATAATTATAAAGTTCTGTATGTCTAGTTGTATGCTTACCTCTACCTAAAGCTTTAGATATTTCTTGAGTTTTTAATCCAAGCTCAGGCATAAGTGCATTTAATAGTGTAGATTTTCCAACACCTGTTTGGCCAGCTAACACAGTAATCTTATGTTTAAAAATATGATTTAAAACATCAATTCCTATGCGTTGCTTACTATTGACATAATAAACATCATATCCTATTTTTTCATAATATTTTAAATCAATTTTTAACTTTTCTAAGTCATGATCATCAACTAAGTCAATTTTAGATATGACAATAACAGGTGTTAAATGTTCTTGATTCATAATGATTAAAAACATATCTAATAAATGAAAACTAAAATCAGGATTGACTGCTGAAAAAACTAATAAAACCTGATCTACATTTGCTACATCTGGTCTTACTAAATCATTTTTACGTGGTAATATTTCAGTAATAAAAACTTGATCTTCACTATCATCATAATAAACTTGATCCCCAACTTTAGGACTTACTTGAATCACTTTAGTATCTAACTTTGTCCGTTTAGTCATTTGTTTATTAAATGCACTATCTTGATCAACTTTCATATACCTAAATTTGCCACGTGCTTGACAAACAATTTCTTCTTTTGTGTTTTCATCAACAACAGTATATTGATTTGCAATAAGTTTTTTTATAAATCCTTTTTTCAAGAATGCCCTCCTATAAATGTTGACTTCTTAATTGACCACAAGCAGCATTAATATCATGCCCTTGTTCTTTTCTTAATGTCACTTGTATGTTATGTTTCTTTAAAATATCATAAAACCTTAATTGAGATTCCATCTTAGATCGTTTATAAGGGGCTTCTAGTACTTCATTATAAGGAATAAGATTGACATATACATTAAGTCCTCTTAAAAGCGCTACAAGCTCTAAAGCGACACTTTCAGTATCATTTAACTCATCAATTAAAATATATTCAATCGTTACTCTTCTATTAGCAACTTTTAAATAATACTTGATAGCGCCAATCACATCTTCTATAGGATATGCTTGATTGATCTTCATAAGTTTTGATCTGATCTCGTTATTTGGTGCATGTAAGCTAATCGCTAGATTAACTTGCATGCCCATATGTGCATATTCTTTAATCTTAGGAACAATCCCACTAGTCGATACAGTAATATGTCTTGCGCCAATCGATAAACCTTTAGGATCATTAATCGTAGATAAAAACTTTAACAACTGTTCGTAATTATCAAACGGCTCACCAATCCCCATGACTACAACATAATTAATTCTTTCTTTTAATTCACGTTCTGTATCAATGATTTGAGCAATAATCTCTCCTGCAGTTAAATCTCTTTTCTTTTTTAATTGTCCTGATGCACAAAAGGAGCACCCGATGTTACAACCCACTTGAGTTGTCACACAAATACTATTTCCATAGTGCTGTTTCATTAACACTGATTCAATTAAATGCCCATCATGTAGGCTATACAAACACTTTAATGTGCCATCTTGAGACTGATGCTTAATGACGAGTTCAAGTGCCTTAAAATCGTAATTTTGTTCTAATAGCTCAATTAAATCGTTTGGCATATTGTGCATTTCATGAAATGCACTTATTTTTTGTTTATAGAGCCAATGCCAAATCTGCTCTGCACGATACTTCTTGTAATCATGCGCTTTTAAAAACGTTATGAGTTCTTCTTTTGTTACATCATAAATTAACATGTCATCACCTACATTTATTATACACGATTTTTAATTAAACAAGAAAAAAACCTGCCGTAACAGGTTTATTTTCTTACCTCTGCTTGATACTCAAAAGCTAATCTTGAAGTAATTTTTTTCATGATTTTATCAACCGCTTCGGTTTCAAGTGTTTTTTTATCATCATTAAATACTAAATTGAAGGCGATTGATTTTTTTCCTTCCTCAATATGACTGCCTTGATAAACATCAAAGACATCAAGTGAAACTAAGGATTGTTTTGCTGTTTGTTTAATTAAATGTAGTAGTTCACTAGCAGGAACTTTCTCATCAACAACAACCGCTAAATCTCGTTCTATATTTGGATACCTTGATATTGTTTCAAATGTTTTTTCATGTTCATGCGCTAACAAATCATTTAGCTCAATTTCAAAAACATATGTTGGATCAATATCTAATGATTTACATACTTTAGGATGAACCTCACCTATAGATCCAATAACCTTTTGTCCTAAAATGATTTGTGCCTGACGATATGGATGTAAATGCTCATGTTTTTTTGTCTCTTTAAAGGTTAAGGTAACATCTAATAAAGAAGTTAATTGTTCTAAAATACCTTTTAACACATAAAAATCAACTACTAATTTCTTATTTTGCCATTTTGATTGGTGCCATGTGCCACTCATCGCAATCGCTAAATTAGGATGTTCGATATCTTTTGCGAACACATGTCCAATCTCAAAGATATGTACATCATTTTTTTGTCTATTTTGATTATATCTTACTGTTTTTAACACACCATTTAATAAGCTTTGTCTAAGTGTTTTCTTATCTTCTGATAAAGGCATTAACATGCTTACTTTTTTACCAAGATGACGATAACGGTCTGCTTCATGTTCACCAACTAAAGCATAAGTTATCACTTCATTTAATCCCATAAATGCAAGTTGGTGTCTTAAATTTCTTAGTTTCTTTTGTCTGTGAGTTAAATATCCATTTGTCTTATTAAAATGCTTTGTCATCGGTATTTGATTTAATCCATGCATTCTTGATATTTCTTCTAAAATATCCGCTTTAATCTCTAGATCTCTACGATAACTTGGAGGTGTGATCACATATGAATGATCTTTAATTTCAACTTTATAATGATATTGCTCAAAGTAATTTAAATATGTTTTTTCATCTAAATCAATGCCTAATGAAGTATTAAAATATGACTTTTCAATTTCTATTTTATTCTCTTCTAAAGCTTTAGCAATCACTTGCGTTACACCTTTAGAGATTTTTGCGTCGGCTAGTTCAATTAAAAGCTCGGTCGCTCTTTCTAATCCTTTGATCACGCGCGTATCATCAATACCCCGTTCAAAGCGTAGAGATGAATCACTTCTCAAATTTAATCGCTTAGACGTTTTTTGAATTCGTTTAGGTTCAAAATAAGCAGCTTCTAAAATAACAGATGTTGTTAGATCATCAATCATGGTGTTTTCTAAGCCCATTACACCACCGATAGCGATTGGTTTTTCTCCATCAGTGATCACAACATCTTCTTTATTTAAGATATGTTTATTGCCATCTAGCGTAATAACTTCTTCACTCTCTTTACCATCTCTTACAACGATATGGTTCGTTTTTACTTTACTAGCATCAAACATATGAAGTGGTGTTCCATATTCAATTAAAACATAATTTGAAATATCAACAACATTATTGATCGGTTTAATATCATTAGCTAGTAATGCACTTTTTAACCACCATGGTGATTCTTTAATCGTTAACGCGTTGATATGTCTTGCATAATATCTTAAACAACCCTCTGTTTTAATCTCAACTTTAATTGGATTAACAACATTTGTTTCTTTAATATTAAAGGTAGGTTTTTTAACTTCTTTTCCTGTCAATGATCCTAAATCTAGCGCAAAGCCTAAAACAGATAATAAATCTGCTCTATTAGGTGTTAGTCCTAAAGTCATTTTAAAGCCATCTAAACTGATTGCTTCTAGTGCGGGTGCACCTATTTTCATAGGTTTATCAAAATAATAGATACCATCTTTAAATTGATCAGGAATTAATGTCTCATCAATGCCTAACTCTTGAAGTGAACAAATCATGCCATTTGATGCTTCACCGCGAATCTTAGATGCTTTAATCTTAAAATCACCTGGCAAAACTGTTCCTACTTGAGCAACAATAACATATTGATCTTTTCTAACATTTGATGCACCACAGACAATATGTTCTACACGATCACCTAAATCAACGGTCGTTAAATTTAAATGATCACTATTTGGATGAGGCTCACATGTCAACACTTTGCCAATGACTAAATTGCTTGCATCATTGAGCGGCTCAAAACTTTCAACTTCAATAATCTTTTGGTTTGTTACTTCTAAAACATTCTTTGGAATTTCAACCCATTGTTTTAGCATATTTTCCGTTATAATCATATTATTTAACCCCTTTAAACTGATTTAAAAATCTAATATCATTTAAATAAAAATGTCTTATATCATCGATATTATATTTTAAAATCGCGATTCTCTCTACACCAACACCAAACGCAAACCCTTGATAAACTTCTGGATCATATCCACCCATCTTTAAGACATTTGGATGAACAAGACCGGCACCTAAAATTTCGATATAACCGGTAGAACCATCTTTTTTGACATAAGATACGTCTACTTCAACACTAGGCTCTGTAAAAGGGAAATATGACGGTCTTAAGCGAATGTTTCGATCTTCACCAAATAAATGTCTAACCATGGTCAATAATGCATCTTTTAAATGAGCAAAAGATATATCTTTATCAATGACTAACCCTTCTATTTGTGTAAATTGATGAGAATGTGTTGGATCATCATCATCTCGTCTGTATACTTTTCCAGGACAAATGATTTTTAAAGGTTCACCCTTCATTTTTAACATTGTTCTAGCTTGTACCGGTGAAGTATGTGTTCTAAGTAATGTATGATCATCAACATAAAAAGTATCTTGCATATCTCTTGCAGGATGATCTTTATCTAAATTCATCATTTCAAAATTATATAAATCGTTTTCTAGTTCTGGACCTTCTTCAACAGTATATCCCATACCCATAAACAAATCTTCAATATCTTCAATAACTTGGTTTAATGGATGTGTTGATCCTTGATATAACTTATATCCAGGAAGTGTCACATCAATGTGTTCATTTTGAAGTGTTTTTAATAATGCTTCTTCTTCTAAGACTTGTTTTTTATCGTATAAAGCTAATTCAACATCTTGCTTAACAGCATTAACCATTTGTCCAAATGCAGGTCTTTCTTCATTTGGTAAATCTCTTAATTTTGACATCATTAAAGAGATATGCCCTTTTTTACTTAAATATGATAAACGAACGTTTTCAAGTTCCTCTAATGTTTTCACTTCTTTAATGCTGTTTAAAGCTTCAATTTTTAAAGCTTTCAATGTTTCATTCATAATTTTTTCTCCTTTTTTAAAAAATAAAAGTCCCTAGACGGTTGTCTAAGGACGAATGCTCGCGGTACCACCTTAGTTCTAGATTTTATCTAGCCCTTTAGCTCTTTAACGCAGAGATACGGATGTGATTAGCATCATTCCAGAAATGAATTCGTATCCTTAGATTACTGTATAGATTCCACCGTCCTATACTCTCTTTTAATAATCATTTATATACTACTACTTTTCTATCTTCAAGTTAATATATATATTATTTAATCTCTTCTAGATGCAAGAATTGCTAAAAATCTAAGAAGTTGGATATAAATCCAAACGATTGTAACCATTAAACCAACAGCAACAACCCATTCATATGATTTATCTGCGCCACTTTCAACAATCATTTCAGCGCGATCAAAATCTAATGTTAATAGTAATGAACCAAAGATAATGAGTGCTCCTGATACTAATAAAGCGATTGTTGTATTTCCTTGAATGCTTGCGATTAGTGGTGAATTTGTAAATGATAATAATCCAAATAAAATTGCCATGATTAAGATCGAGAACAATGCTGTATACATGATTTTTCTAAATCTTGATGTCACTCTAATGGTTCTACTAGAATATAAGAACAACATAACAGCAAATATCGTAGCTGTTGCAATCACAGCAGTAATTGCTACACCAGGGAAAAAGCTTTCAAATAAAACCGTAATAAATCCTAATAAAACACCTTCTGCTAAAGCATAAATAATTGAAAACGGCATTGCTAATCGTGGACTCATACTAGCGATAAACACTGAGATTAACGCAATCACCATAGATCCAATCAATAAGCCGCCTAATGTTTCAACAGCGATATCTCCACTAATAGTTAATGAAATGACTGTTGTTCCACTAACAACTGCTATAAACAATAATAATAATGTTTTTAATGTAATACCACCGTATGTTGCTTCACTAACTCCAACATAGGTTTCGTCTCTTTGTATTTTACTAAATACAGGATTAGAACTTCTCATGATCTTCACTCCTTCTAGAGAATATTATATCTCTTTATTTTCTAAAGTGCAAACAAACCCGATTCAATCACATGATTTTCCGAATTTAAATCTTTAAATGCACCATAAGATTCCATTTTTTCAAATACTGTTTTATTAATTTTTGTTCTACTTTTTACATCCTCTTTAGATGCAAAAGATTTTTGTGTTCTTTTCGCAACGATGTCTATAGCAACTTGTTCACCTAATCCATCAATAGAATTAAAAGGCATTCTTAATCCTTTATCTTCCATCACAAATGTAGTTGCTTGTGACTGGTGAATATCTACAGGTAAAAAACTATATCCTCTTTTTGTCATTTCTAATGCTGCGCCTAATGTAACAAGTAAAGATTCATCTTTAGCTTTTAAATTATACTGTGCAGTAAGTTCATTTAATCGATTTCTTATAGCATTTGAACCAGCAACCATCACTTCATAATCAAATTGTGTTGCTCGTTTTGAGAAAAAGCCACTATAAAACAATAACGGTTTATGAACTTTAAACCATGCAATTCTCATAGCCATAATGACATATGCAGCAGCATGTGCTTTAGGGAACATATACTTAATTTGACTTGCCGACCAAATATACCATTCTGGAACATTATGTTTGCGCATTTCTTGTTCGTATGTTAACCATTTTGCTGGATCTTTACTAGGCTTACCTTTTCTAACAAACTCCATAATCTCAAAAGCTTTTATAGGTAATAAACCAAAATCAGTTAATTGAACCATAATATCGTCACGACAACCAATAATATCTTTAAATGATATTTTTCCATAATCAGTTTTGTTATTAATGAGTGATTGTGCATTTTTCAACCACACATCTGTCCCATGTGATAAACCAGATATTTTAACAAGTCCTGCAAATGTATTGGGTTTAGTGTCCATCAACATTTGTCTTGTAAATGATGTGCCAAATTCCGGAATAGCATATGATGCAACATCACTCATAATTTCATGTGGCTCAACACCAATGACTTCTGTCCCAGAGAAAAGTTCATATACCTTTGGATCATCAAGTGGTATATCTTGTGCTTTATCAAATGGAAATTCGTCTTTATGTTCAATGACATAGTCCATTAAAAATTTAATCATAGTCGGATCATCATGTCCTAATATATCTAATTTTAATAAATTATCTTCAAATGAGTGATAATCAAAATGAGTTGTTTTCCATTCACTATTAATATCATCTGCAGGATATTGAATCGGTGTAACATCATAAATTGTCTTTGATTTAGGCACGACAACAATCCCTCCAGGATGTTGTCCTGTAGATCTTTTTACACCTTCAATTTTTTTAGCAAGTCTTTCAATTTGTGCAGGTCTTTTTTCTAATTTCTTATCTTCTAGATATCCTTTAACATAACCAAAAGCATTACGTTCAGCAACTGTTTGAATCGTACCTGCTCTAAAGGTATGGTCAGCACCGATTAAATCTCTAACATAATGATGTGCTTTTGATTGATAGTCACCAGAAAAGTTCAAATCGATATCAGGCACTTTTTCTCCTTCAAATCCCAAGAACGTTTCAAATGGGATATCATGTCCATCTTTAATAAGTTTTTTTCCACAAATAGGACATGTTTTGCTAGGTAAGTCATATCCACATTGAATGTCATTAAAATAATCTTGGAACTCTTTTTGTTCCGGTGTTAGTCCATAAGCAACTTTTTCTTCACTTGTTAAATGAAAAACAGTAAAATCTCCATTTGGACAACGATAATGTGGTTTAAGTGGATTTACTTCAGTTACATCTAAAAGGGTTGCGACAAGTGATGAACCTACAGATCCTCTTGAGCCAACTAAATATCCATCTTCTAAAGATTTCTTAACTAATAAATGAGAGATATAATAGTTTGCAGCAAACCCATTACCGATAATACTGTTCAGTTCTTTTTGAACACGTTCAGATACAATCGGATGCGGTTTAGCTCCATATAATGCTTGCATCTTATCAAAGACTAAACGTTTTACCTCTCCTGAGATTGATTCAATGCCTAACTGCTCAACAAATGCATCATCTGGGAGAGCATATAGTTCATTGGAAAATGCTTCGATCCGTTCTATTTTATCATTTAATAAATGTGTGTTTTTAACCACGATCTCATAAGCTAATGCTTTATCTAAAAAGCTAAACGATTTTAACATTTCTTCAGTGGTTAAAAAACTTTGTTCAGGCATTTCATTATATTTATTTAGTTGATGAATACCTCCACCTACTAAAGGTGTTCTTATATATATTTCACGATATAAAACGTCTTTTTTATCTAAGTAATGGACATCACCAGTAGCAATCACTAATTTATTTTTTTCTTTAGCAAATCGAATAATTTTAGTGATCACTGCTTCAATAATCTCATCAGCAAATTGACCTAAGTCTTGTTTTAAATGTTGATATGCTTGAGGAGGTTGTACTTCTATATAATCATAAAATTCGATTGCTTTTTTTAAAGATTCATCATCGCGATTAAGTGCTATTTCAAAAACATCACCATTTGCACAGCCACTACCTACTAAAATGCTTTTACGATTTTTTTCTAAAACTGATTTTAACGTCCTAGGTCCATGATAAAAATGATCTGTTAATGCATCACTAACAATTTTAAATAAGTTTTTATACCCTTCTTGAGTTTGTGTTAACACATTGATGTGATAAGGCATTTGATGCTTCCATGCTTCTTTTAAATCAATCGCTTGATTGATTTGTTGATATGTTCTTATGTTTTTTGCTAGAAGGTCTTGTAACATCAGTTGCCAAATTTGTGCGGTGACATATGCATCATCATCTGCACGGTGATGTTGTTCTTGTTTGACTTTGAATAATTTTGCAACTGCTTTTAAATTAAATCGTTTAAGTTGATTTGAATAAAAATATCTCGCAAGACTTAACGTATCGATCACTAAAGAATCATCAAAATTAAGATCTAATCTTAGTGCATTTTCTCTAATATGACCCACATCAAATAAAGCATTATGTGCAACTAAAATACTACCTTCACAAAACTTTAAAAACGAAGGTAGGATATCTTCTATTTGTGGTGCATCTTTAACCATGTCATCGGTAATACTAGTCAGTTTTGTTGTAAACTCTGATAACCCTTCATTTGGATTCACAAATGTTTGAAATTTATCGACAACTGAAGTTGAAGTGACTTTAACAGCACCTATTTCAATAATTTTATCTCTTGTAGATGATAGACCAGTCGTCTCAATATCAAAAATAACATAGGATTGATCTTTTAAGTTCAAGTCTTTTTGTGCATGTGTTGTAATCTTAAATGCTTTTTCATCAACGAAGTCTAGTTCAACACCATAAATAGGTTTAATACTTTTGTTTTTAGTCGCCTTATAGATTTCAGGATAAGCATACAACCCATTATGATCAGTAAACGCAATGGCTTCATGTCCCCATTTGATAGCTTGATTGACGTATTCAGAAACCTCACCGATACCATCCATGTTGCTCATCTTAGTATGTACATGGAACTCTATACGTTTGTCTTTTGCTTTATCCATACGCTCAAGTTTCTTTGTTTTTTCTAAGAAATTAATTGCGTTTGCAAAAATAACAACATCTTTTTGATATGTATCAAATTGTGCTCTACCTTCAACTTGAACAAAATCACCTTCATTAAGAGAATCTGCTAACTCAATATCCTTTTTACGACTTAAAAAGTTTTTGACATGAATCGCATCATCATCATCGTATAAAACGAAACTTAATAATTTTGTGTTCGTTAGTTGTCTAACTTCTAATTTAGCAATGACACCTTCTATTAAAAAGTTTGTATCCCCTTTTTGGTTTTTATATTGATCAAGTCGGTATTGATCAAGAGGTATCTCTTTAATCTGAATCGCTTTAGGGCTACTTTTTTTCGTAAATGTTTTTTTCGTTACTTTTTCAACTGTTTGTTTGGCATAAGCTTCTTTTTGTTGTAACACTTTTTCTTGTGCCTTAATTGATTTAGATATGATATTTGATGTCGGTTCTAAACTTTCTGAAATCACATATTCGATATCTAGATGAATACCTAATGGTAATAATACTTTTTGAATGTTTTTAAAATACTGTTTCACATAAGTTGAATCTTTATCAATCAATACTTTTATTTTTTCATCTTCATAAATTGTTTTAAAGTTTTTTAACACTAAAAAACTTGCTTTATCTTTTGCAAGTTCAATAATGGCATAATCATAATATTTACAAGCTAACTCTGATAAGTCCTCTACTGATGTATAAGATAGTTGGACATCAACCTTATTTACAATTCTAGGGACTCTAAAATAGCTTTTTAACTGCTCAATAAATGGTAAAAGAACTTCTGGATCAACTAAAGCATCTAACGTTAAGACAAAAGTCCATTTTTTTGATTGATCATCGACTAAAACATACGCTAACTTGGCATTATTTATAATGGAATTTTGGAATTTAGATTGTTCTAGAAATAACTGAAATTTGTTTTTTTCCAACTAAATAACTCCCTTCGGTATAATTTTGATCGTTCTATAAGCCCATACATGATAGAAGTATACTGCCATCATGCCAAAAATATTTAAATAAGATGCACCAAATAAAACTAAAATCAGTTGAATGGCTGCATAAATACTTGATAAATAAATTGAAAGTTTAAATCGCATAGAAAATGGCATCGGAATTCTATTGACAAATACTGCCATCAAAACTGCCATAAGCAATGCGACAAATATATAATCCGCAATGATAATAAAATATTGCGCAAACACTTCTGCTACAAAAAGAAAATCTTGTCTTTCATACATAGTTTTTAAAGCGACACTCAATCTTGTTAAGTCTGCACCATCGGTTGAGCTAAAATCAAATTCCTCTAAATTTAGACGCACATAATCTAGTCTATCCATTTCAATGCCAGTAACATACACTACTAAATGTGATTCTTCGAATACAAAATTGACCTTATTTGAAGCTAAATTTTGCGTGCCTAAATAAACTTCATAAAACTCAAAATTTATCTTTTTCACCGATTCATATGTTAAAACGCCATCAACAATATGAGCGTTTTCAATCACAAAATCAGTCTTAAGTTTGTTTTGCATATTTTGATATCTTTGATAATCCATAGTTGGATCAATGACGATTTTTATAAACGCTGGTATAACCACTAAAAATGTTATAAATAAAACATAAAAAATGACCTTAAACCAGGAATCCTTCATAAAAAAAATCGTCAAAGGGGGTTTAGATATACTTGTTGTAAATTTCTTAATCATGCCTTCAACTCCTTTCATATTATTATATCATATTTAGACATTTATGATAAAATGAATTTGGTGAAATATATGAATTTAATGAATCATGAAAAGCATTACAATACACTTAATAATTATTATAAAAACAAATATCAAAAAAAGGTCTATAAAATACCTTTAAACGGTGGATTTACATGTCCAAACATCGATGGGACAGTCGCTAGTGGAGGATGTACTTTTTGTTCTTATATGGGTAGTGGTGATTTTGCAGGCAATAAAAGAGAACCCTTGAAAACTCAATTTGAGTCCATCAAAGAAATGATGCAACTCAAATGGCAAGATGGTTTATACATTGCTTATTTTCAAGCGAACACGAATACACACGCACCTTTAGAAAGATTAAAAGAACTATATGAGGAAGCTATCACACTTGATCCTAATATTGTCATGTTATCTATTGGAACAAGACCTGATAGTCTGCCTATTGATGTACTTAATTATTTAGAAGACTTAAATCAAAGAATACCGGTTCAAATTGAGTTGGGTTTACAAACGATTCATGAAAAAACATCAGATTTAATCAATAGAGCTCATGACTTAAAATGCTTTGATGATGCTGTTTATGAGCTAAGAAAAAGAAACATTGAAGTTGTTGTCCATATCATTAATGGACTTCCTTATGAAACTAAAGAGATGATGATAGACACCTTAAAACATGTAAATAAATTAGATGTCCAAGGAATTAAGATTCACATGCTGCATCTCATGGAAAAAACAAAAATGGGTTATGAATATAAACTAAACCCTTGGAAACTTTTAACTTTAGAAGAGTATGTAGAAGTTACAGTTGAACAAATCTTATGGTTAAGAAAAGACATAATCATTCATAGACTTACAGGTGATGCACCATCAAAAATGCTTATAGGTCCACATTGGACAAAGAAAAAATTTGTTGTGACAAATGAAATTGATAAAAAGCTACGCGCTTTAAATTTATTTCAGGGAGATTATTATGAGAAATTCTCACATTCTTGATATTGCTCATACACTTATAAACGCATCAATTCATAAAGATGATGTTGTTATTGATATGACGATGGGTAATGGATATGATACATTATTTTTAGCAAATCTCTCTAATCATGTCTATAGTTTTGATATCCAGCAACAAGCTTTAATAAACACAAAATCATTATTAAAAAAACATGGCATAACCCATGTTCATTTAGTTCATGATTCTCATGAACATGTATTATCTTATGTCGATCAATTTAAGTATGTGGTTTATAATTTAGGATATCTCCCACATGGAGATAAAACGATTACCACAAGAAAAGAATCGACCATTGAGTCCTTAAAAATAGTTATGAAACATTTAGAAATTAATGGCATCATATGGATGATTATCTATCCTGGACATCCCTTAGGATATGAAGAAAGTATTGCTATTGAGAAATATTTAGAAACCATTACACCTGAAAATTATAAAGTTGTAAAGACATATTTGCCCTATCAAAACAACTTTCCACCTTATTTAATAACTATTCAGAACAAAAGTAATTTAAAAATTACTCCTTTAAAACGATACCTTACCCAAATAAGTAAGTTCGTTTAGGCGTGTTCCAACCTTTAAACCCTGTCCCTAAGGCATCAGGCTTACATTTTCTAATTATATTTAATGAGGCAT
>WPCI01478296.1_pt1 | contig 21379 bp, 22 predicted proteins | sample 5399871 | NCBI WGS metagenome assembly WPCI01 (sample SAMN12869469, study PRJNA574797) | sludge metagenome | isolation source: wastewater treatment of pH7 | place: China:Beijing | collected 2019-05-20 | reverse complement strand
CTTCCCCGGCATCTTTCGCGGCGCACTCGATTGCCGCGCCTCGACGATCAACGAAGAGATGAAACTGGCCGCCGCGCACGCCATCGCGGCCATCATCACCGATGGCGAGCTCCACGCCGACTACATCATCCCCTCGGTCTTTGACCGCGACGTCGCTCCACGGGTTGCCGAAGCCGTGGTCCGCGAGGCGAAACTCGCCGGAGAAGCCCGCTTCAACGTGGAAACCGGCGCCTTCACCACCCTCGGATAGCCCGGATCCTGACGGCATGCAGGTTGCCGCCAGCCCGCGGCGTGCGAAAGCCGCCTGGTTGCCTCGGGTTCTAGAAGCCGCCCGGTTGCCTCAGCTTCCGGAGCGGCGGGCCTGATCAAGCGGGATCCGGTCGAGTTGGTGAATCTTGCCAATCTCCGACCACTCGTTCTTGCCGAGACGAGCCAGCGGTTCAAGCAGTCCGATGTCCGGATGGCCGTCAACCAGTACAGATTCGCTGATCGACAGGTGAACGACCTTTCCGAAGACGACCACCGAGGACCCGAAATCGACACTACTCTCGGTTCGGCACTCGATCGCGACCGGTGAACTCGCGACCCGGGGTGGCTTCACCGCTACGGAGTCTTCTCGCTCGATTCCCGCCTCCGTGAACTCGTCTTCATCCGGTGGGTAGGGAGTCGCAGAAGCATTTACGGCATCGAGGTTCCCGAAGTCGGCCAGATTGATAACGAACTCACCCGTGTCGAGAGCATTCCTCAGCGAATCATGTCGGCCGATCGAGGTGAATTGGAGAATCGGAGGCACTTCGGACGCGAAAGTGAAGAACGAATGAGGAGCCAGATTGTCGATACCGTCAATCGAGGTGGTTGATACCCAGGCGATGGGCCGGGGCACCACGACCGACTTCAACAGACCGGCAAACTGCTGGTCCGGAAGTTCGCCCAAACCGAGTTCGCGGCGCCCGGGCTTGGCTTCCCCGGTCATCTAGAAGGCCGCGAGGCCCCAGCCCCAGATGATCTTGTCGTGACGGTCCCTGATCACCTTGTTGCGACGCGCAGCGGGACCGGTGGTGACGGTGTCGCGCCGGCCGTTGCGGGAATCCAGAACGTTGATTCCTTCACGGCCGAGCAGGGAAGATTTGCCCTGCTGCTGGCGGTGGCGACGACCGATGATCAGCCAGTCGGCCTGGGAGCTGCCCTCCAGCCGCTCAACGTTCGGAGCGAGCCGGGTCCGTGCTTCACAGGGTCCATTCATCCACTCCACATAGCCCGCGCCCAGGTCAGCCTTCACCCCGCGGGGTGAGCCCGCGAAAACCGCGCTGTCATTGCCGGGGCCGCCGTCAAAGTTCGAACCCGCACAAGGACGCAGGATATGGGCGTGATCGGTTCCCTGACCGCCGCGAATCGTGACCCGGTCGTTCGCATAGATGAGGTCATTGTTGCCACCTCCGGAAAGGATGCTGCCGGCGCTGTCGCTGCCGGTCGAGATGAAATCTTTGCTCGGCCCACCCTGAATCACGTTGCTTCCATTGCCGCCGTTCAGGGTGGTGGACATATTCCTCGGGATCGAACTGCCGAGCCGGATTTCATCGGCGCCTTCGCCGCCGTAGACAAGCATGCCATCAAGGTTATTGCGATCGACCGGGCAGTTGATCGATTCCGCAACCAGTGATCCGGCCTGTTGGTTGACCCCCCGACAAAGCCCGGAGGGCACGGCCCCTCCGGCTACTTCGATCCGGAAGATCTGGTTGGCGTCGTCGTACCCGATCGCGATGCTGTCGCTTCCATTGCCGCCCATCACGACGGGAATCCCACCCTCGCTGATATCTACAAGAGTCAGACGTTGGCCGAAGTTGCCCGGCGACTCGCGGTTGCAGCGGGAGGAAGCCTGGAATCCGGAACATTCGTTTTCACCGAGCCCACCGTCAACTGTGTCGTTGTCCTGGCCGTTGCCAACGATTACGTCATCGCCGAGTCCGCCCTGGATCGTGTTGTTCACTCCGGGTGCCGCGGTAATTTCATCGTTGAAGGCGGAACCGATCACATTTTCGAGTGAGTTCAGCCGGTATCGGGTAGTCCCGAGCGAGGTGCCTGCCTGCAGGTCGATGATCACACCGTCGATGCGTCTCCCCCCAGGAGGAGTATGGGCCGCATAGGAGATCGTGTCAGTGCCGGGACCGCCAAATATCCGGGCAAGGCCGCGGCCCGTTGTCACGAACAGGTCATCGCCGCCGTTGCCATACAGCTTCTTGATTCCGGAGTGAGTGATGATCGTGTCGGCCAGCGGGGTTCCATACGCCCAGTCGTCACCTTCCCCGCCATCAAGGTAGGCGGGTCCGTTGTTGTTCGGACGGTCTGCCTTGAGCCGGTCGTTGCCCTGCTCACCGAAGAGCTTCTCCCTGATGCCTTCCGCGGTGACTCCGCCGTTCGAGAAGAGGAAATCGGTGCCGTTCCCACCGTGAATCTCGGAAACGGCCGTGCCCAGGCTGTGGATCCGGTCCGAGCCGGTGAGACCGTAGAGCCGGTTGCCGGTGCCGGCGTAATCATAGATTCGGTCATTTCCACCGAGCCCGAGGACTGTGTCACGGTCAGGCAGATCACCGGGGTTCCGTTCGGGTCCGGCGTAAATCAGATCGTGGCTTTTCGAGCCGCGAATGTAGTCGTTGCCCAGGCCGCCCTGGACCACGCCCTTCGAGGTATTGGAATGGAGGGAAATGCGGTCATTCCCGGAACCGCCATCAACCTTGACGCTGTTGCCACGGCCAGTCCGGATGCGGTCATCACCCGAACCGCCGAACACGCGCAGCTTGTTTCCCTTGTCGGTGATGATGAGGTCATTGCCGGGTCCGCCATGCACCGTCGCGTCCCCCTTCGCCGCATGGATCCGGTCATTTCCGGGGCCAGCGTCGGTGAAAGTGATGCCTTTACCGGTCCGGATCGTCTGTGAACCCTCGCCAGCGCAGATGTGGCTGAACGGCTTGCCAATCACGGTTACTTTGTCACCAGCCACCCAGGCCACATCGCGGTACTTGAGTCGGACTGTCTTGCTGTCGCCGCTGATCACCCGGTTGATCTTCTTGCCGAAGCATTTTGCGGGTCTCGCTTCCGCCTGGCCCGGAGTGACGGCCAGCACTGCAAATGCGACCAGAACAACGCTGGCTGCGGATACTGCGAAAACGATCGTTCGAGAAAGCGGGAAGGGAGGATTCATCGGATGCTTGTCTTTCATAGCACCTGATTTCGGCCATAGTTTCGGCCTGATTCAGGCAGGGGCCTCGCGGACCCCCAGCTGTAATCGTTTCAGACCCGGCCTCCGGGCCCTTCCCCGGTCGCCCGCCTAGTAGCCAGCCAGGCCGTAACCCCAGACCACATTGTCCTTGGCGTCAGCGATGACCTTGTTCTTGCGGCCACCGGATCCGGTCGTGACACTGTCAATGCTGCCGTTCCGGGAATCGAAGACGTCGATCCCGCCTCTCCCGAAAATCACGGAACGCCCATCCTGTGCCTTGTTCCGTTTGCCGATGATCAGATGATCGTTGCTGTCGGTTCCTTCCAGCTTTTCAATGTCTTTCGCAATCGAGGTGCGGCTACCGCCACATCCCCCTCCGTTCCATTCCGCGTAGCCACCTGCGAGATCGGCTTTGACGCCACGGGCCGCGCCGGCGAACACGACGCTGTCCGTGCCGGAATCACCCTTCAGATTGGCGCCAACGCAGGGATCGACAACGCGGAAGATGTCAGTGTCGGGGCCACCGGCGATCGAAACGGCATCCACCGCGTAGATGACGTCGAGGCCACCGCCACCGTTGAGAGTGCTCCCGGCGCTACCTGGCGCGGTCGAAATGAAGTCCTTGCTCGGCCCACCATTGATCGTGTTGTTTCCGGCTCCGCCGTTAACGGTGGTGGTCAGGGTCCGGGGAACCGAGTTCTCGAGCTTGATCGAATCGGCGCCGGCGTCCCCGTAAACGAGCATGCCGTTGAGATTGTTGGGGTCGACTGGACAACTGAAGCCGCCACCGGATTTCTGGCAGAGACCCGAAGCGAGACCGCCACCTGCCACGTTGACCGTGAAGCGGCTTGGTCCACTTCCGTAGCCGATCGAGATGTCGTCGGGAGCGGTGCTTCCCATCACGATCAGCAGGCCGCCTTCGGTGATGTCAATCTGTGGCTGGGAACCCGACGCATTGCCGGGTGAGTTCTCGTTGCAGTTGGTCATCTGGCCACCGAAACACTCGTTCTCACCGAGCCCGCCGTCAATAGTGTCACCGCTATTGCCCGAGATCACATCGTTGCCCAGCCCGCCCTGGAGAACGTTGTCCTGACCAGGTGAGCCCTCGATTTCATCGTCAAAAGCCGAGCCGATCACGTTCTCGATCCCGTCCAGGCTGTAACCGGAAAACCCGAGCGACCTTCCGGCCGCGAGATCAACCATGACTCCGCTGATCGATCCGGGCCGCTCGGAGGGCGTGTGGGCAGCAAAGGAAATCGTGTCCCGACCGGCGCCCCCTTCGAAAGTCCCCTGGCCGCGGCCACTGGTCACGAACAGGTCATCGCCACCCTCGCCCCAGACCTTCTTGATGCCGGAGTTGTAGATGATCGTGTCGCCCAGCGAGGTACCGCGTATCTGGTCGTCCCCTTCGCCTCCGTCAAGGTAGGCGGGACCGTTGGTGCCGGGCTTGTTGGCCATCAACCGGTCGTTGCCCTGCTCACCAAAAAGCTTCTCGAGAGTTCCGCCTGCCGTCTTGCCACCGTTCGAGTACAGGAAGTCGGTGCCGTTGCCGCCATGAAGCTCGGACACCGCGTTTCCGAGGCTGTGGAGCTGATCCGATCCGGTATCGCCAAAAAGCTTGTTGCCGTTGCCGCCGTAGTCGAAGATGTGGTCGTTGCCCCCTCCACCCTCGAGACGATCCGAATCACCGCTGCCACCCGGAGTGTTCTCGGGGGATCCGTAAATGAAGTCATGGCCGTTTGAACCGATGATTTCGTCATCTCCGGTCCCGCCGTAGGCCTTGTTGTTGTTACTGCTCGGATGCAGGATGATCTTGTCGTCACCCGGACCGGCATCCGTGAATGAGGTTCCCTTGCCGGCGTTGATGATCTGGCGGCCCTTGCCCGCACAGATCCGGCTGTAGGGCTTGCCGATCACCGTCACCTTGTTGCCCTCGATGAACGCGACGTCTTTGTATTCAAGCCGGACAGTCGTGCTGTCTGCCTTTACAACCCGGTTCACCTTCTTGCCGAAGCATTTGGCCGCATCAGCAGTTGCCACCCCCGGGCCGAGAGCAAGCAGAATCCCGACAACCGCCAGTCCGGCCAAGAGGCCGGAAACCATCGGCAATGCCGGCGCAACATCGTCCCTATCGCGTTCCAGATTTCTCATCCGGATCATCCTTCCCCAGTCCACGGGTACCCTTCTTGACGGTCCCCGGATTTTCTGTGTCCCTGACACATGACGGAGTTACCTGCTCCGATCTTCCACGCAACTACTCAAGGTTAACGCCCGGGCCCGCGAATTGCAGCAATTTGCAACAGTCGGGGCGAGACGGAGACGACGGAACTCTAAACTAGGTCCGGATGTCTGAACCGAAGCCAGGCCGTGGAGGCCGCATTCTCGTGACTGGTGGCACCGGCCTGATCGGCTCCACCCTCTGCAACGCCCTGATCGACCGTGGCGACAGCGTGGTCGGGCTGAGTCGGGATCCCGAACGCGCCGCGAAGTCCCAGCCAAGGGTCGAATGGCATGGCTGGGAAGCCGTCCGTGAGCGACCGCCACGGGAGGCTTTTGAGGGTGTCGATGCGGTGGTAAACCTTGCCGGAGAACCAGTCAACCAACGCTGGAACGACGATGTGAAGGAACGGATCGCCCGCAGCCGGATCAAGGCAACAAAGAACCTTGTGGCCAAAATATCGGCCCTGGACGAGCGCCCGAAGACCCTGATTTCCAGCTCCGCGATTGGCTATTACGGCAACCGGGGCGACGAGCTCCTGTACGAGACCGCGGAACCGGGCGATGACTTCCTGGCCGGTGTCGTAGTGGGCTGGGAAGCCGCTGCGAGTGCCGCCGAGGACCATGGTCTGCGGGTGGTGACCATCCGCTCGGGACATGTGCTTGATCCTCGGGGTGGCCTGCTGAAGGAGTTGCTCCTGCCATTCAGGATGGGAGTAGGTGGCCCGATCGCCGGCGGCATGCAATACATGTCCTGGATTCATCGTCACGACGAGGTCGGAATCCTGCTCTGGGCGCTCGAAAATGAAGCGATCAGCGGGCCGGTCAACGCGACCGCCCCCAATCCGGTGACCAACAAGACTTTTTCCCGGACTCTGGGCAAAGAACTCGGCCGACCGGCCATCCTGCCTCTGCCCGGCTTCGCGATTGACATCGTCAAAGGCGGCGGAATCGGGCACGCCGCCAGGGAAGGCCAACGCGTCTTCCCCAGGAAGGCGATTGACAACGGCTATGAGTTCAAGCAGCCCGAACTCGCCGGTGCCCTGGCCAACCTACTCGGTTGAACCAGACCCGACCTCAGCCGGGATATGCGTTTTCGGCTTCGCGAAGCCGTTCCAACGGCACAGTCTTTGATTCGTCAACGGCATCCGCAAGCGGAGCGAGATCAACCGATGTGCCACGCAGCGTGGTCATCATGCCCCAGTCACCGCTGGTCACCGCTTCAATCGCCCGGTAGCCGAGCCGGGTGGCGAGTACGCGGTCGAATGCGGTCGGTGTGCCACCACGCTGAAGATGCCCGAGTACGACCGACCTGGTTTCGTGACCTGTTTCCTGTTCGATCCGGTCAGCCAGCCAACCGGCGATCCCTCCGAGCCGGATGTTTCCGAAAGCGTCGGTGTCATCGGTCGCAGTCACTTCACTTCCTTCCTCGGGGATAGCACCTTCAGAAGCGACGATCAGCGGAGCCACCCCTGCCCTGAAACTGGCATCAACCTGCCTGCAGACAGCTTCCAGGGTGAACTTCTCTTCGGGAATCAGGATCAGGTCAGCCCCGCCGGCCATCCCCCCGTGGAGCGCGATCCAGCCGGCATGACGGCCCATGACCTCGACCACCAGTGCCCGGTGGTGGCTTGATCCCGTGGTGCGGAGTCGGTCAAGTGACTCCATGACGATGTTCACCGCGGTGTCGAACCCGAAGGTGTAATCGGTGGCGTTCAGGTCATTGTCGATCGTTTTCGGCACCCCGACCACACCGAGGCCGTTATCGGTGAGCAACCGGGCAACCCCGAGTGTGTCATCACCTCCGATCGCGATCAGGCCATCAATACCGGCTCCGCGCACATTCCGGATCACAGTCTCGAGGCCGTCATCAATCGCGGCCGGATTGGTACGAGAAGAACCAAGGATCGTCCCGCCCCTTGAAAGTATCCCCTGGACCTGAGCAACCCCGAGATCAGTGGTCAGGTTCTCGATGGCGCCCTTCCATCCGTCGAGGTAGCCGACGAATTCATGGCCATACTCCCGGCTACCCTTCAGCACTGCGGCACGGATCACGGCGTTGAGGCCGGGGCAATCTCCCCCGCCAGTCAACATCCCGATCTTCATCGGATCAGTCCTTGTTGCCGGACTTCAGCGCCTTGCTCTTCTCGATCAGCGGTTCACAGACGTGAATGAACGCCCCGAGAAAGAGAACCCCGAAGAAAACCAGACCGGCTACCGGGCCACCCTGGCCCTGTGAGTACGAAAAGACGGCGAGGGCAGTAGCAACGAAAAGTGTGACGGGGATCAGCATCGGCGCGAATCCTACCGGACGGCGGGGCGGGCCGAAGCCAGGGCCGCTGCTGTTTCTGCGATGAACACGCCAACCGCTGCGCCGGGTCCTTCCGGCCCTGCGTCAGCCGCAATCCGGACCAGCTTCGAACCGATGATCACTCCGTCGGCATCCTGCCCGACAATGGCCGCGTGTTCCGGTGATCCGATGCCGAAACCGACCGCAACCGGAACTTCGGCCCTGGATGCCACGTCAGCGACCAGATCCTTCAGATGAGCTGGCACTTCCGGGCGTTCGCCGGTCGTTCCGACGCTGGAAACCACGTAGACGAAACCGCTGGCGATCCGACAGATTTCACTCCGACGCTGACCGAGGGTAGTCGGCGCGACCAGTGGTACGACCGCGAGCCCGGCTTCAGTCAGGTCCGCCCGGATCGATTCGTCTTCACCCAGCGGCAGGTCAGGCACAATCACGCCCGCCGCCCCGGCAGCGGCGGCCCGGGCACCAAATGCGGCCGGACCCTCACCGCCGAGAATCGAAGCCGTGTAAGCCATCAGAACGACCGGAACCTGGCCGGATATCTCCCGACAGATACCGAACACGTCGTCGAGTGTGGTACCTGCGTCAAGCGCTCGGGTTGCCGCTTCGTGAATCACCGGACCGTCAGCCAGGGGATCCGTGAAGGGAACGCCGAGCTCGATCAGATCAGCTCCGTTTTCGGCGTAGGAACGGGCAATTGCCCTCGAGCTTTCAATGTCGGGGAAACCGGCCATCATGTAAGGCATCAGGGCGGCCCTGTCCTCTTCCCTGGCCGTTTCGAAAGCGAAAGCGATCCGTTCAGCTCCGGCGCTCACTCCACCGCCTCCATGCCGAGCACCTCTGCCAGGTCCTTGTCACCCCGTCCGGAAAGGCAGACCAGATCGTAACCGTCGCCGGGCCCGTCATCGCTCCTGCCTTCACCCAGCAGCCAGGCGACCGCGTGAGAAGACTCGAGGGCGGGAATGATTCCTTCAAGGCGACAGAGCCGGCGGAACGCGTCGAGAGCCTGGGCATCCGTGACCGAGACATAACGCGCCCGGCCGATGTCCCTCAGGTGAGCGTGCTCCGGTCCGACCCCGGGATAGTCAAGACCGGCCGAGATCGAATGGGCTTCCAGAATCTGCCCTTCCTCATCGGTGAGGACCGCTGAGAGCGAACCGTGAAGAACCGAAGTTCGACCAGCCGTGAGCGGTGCACCGTGACGTCCCGTCTCGATTCCGTGTCCTGCCGCTTCCACACCGACCAGCTCCGTTTCGGTGTCAGGGACGAATGCGGTGAAGGTCCCGATCGCGTTCGAGCCACCGCCGACACAGGCGACCACCCGCTCCGGCAAAGTCCCTTCGGCTTCGAGTGCCTGGCTGCGTGCTTCATCACCGATAACCCGCTGCAGATCCCGGACCAGATCCGGGAAGGGGGCCGGCCCGACCGCCGAACCAAGGATGTAATGGGTCGTTTCCACATTTGCCACCCAGTCACGGATCGCTGCGCTGGCGGCTTCCTTGAGTGTCCTGGCACCAGCCTGAACCGGAACCACTTCAGCACCGAGCAGGCCCATCCTCTCGACGTTCGGCTTTTGCCGTCGGATGTCCTCGCTGCCCATGAAGACAACACATTCGAGGTCAAGGAGAGCACAGGCCGTCGCCGTGGCGACCCCATGTTGCCCGGCGCCGGTCTCGGCGATCACGCGGGGCTTGCCCATCTTTCTGGTCAACAGGGCCTGGCCGATCGCGTTGTTGATCTTGTGGGCACCCGTGTGGTTCAGGTCTTCGCGCTTCAGGTAGATCTTCCGGCCGGCTTCCTCACTGAGCCTGGAAGCCAGATAGAGAGGAGTCGGACGGCCGATGTAGTCACGACCAAGAGCCCGAAGTTCATCGAGAAATACCTGGTCGGTCCGGGCCTCTGCCCAGGCCGCTGCCAGCTCATCAAGCGCCGGGATCAGGGTTTCCGGCACGTAGCGGCCGCCGTATGGGCCAAACCGTCCCGGCAACTCGCCAGCTGTTGAATCCGCGATGTTCCCGCTCATGCCCCGGCCACCGGTGTGTAGCGGGCCCCCTGGAAGAAGCTGGCCAGCTTGTTGTGGTCCTTGATGCCCGGGCTCGCCTCGACACCGGATGCCACATCGACAGCATCCGGACGGACGATCCGGATCGCTTCCGTCACGTTGTCGGGATTCAGGCCCCCGGCCAGGATGAAAGGAACATCCGAGTGATGCCCGGAAAGAAGCTCCCAGTCGAACGTCTCCCCGGTCCCGCCGTATCTGCCCTTGATGGCCGTGTCGAAAAGATGGAAGTCGGTGAAGCGGTAGGCCGTGCTGTTTTTCACATCGACCGGGGTCGCAATGTGAAAGGCCTTGATCACCTTGAGGCCGGTCCGCCGGGCTACCTCACTGCAGAAGCTGGCTCCCTCGTTGCCGCTGAGCTGGATCATTGTCAGACCGGCGTTCTCGGCCGATGCGATCACGTGATCGAGAGAAGGGTTCACGAAAACTCCGACCACCTCACAGCGCCGGCGGAATTCTTCACCGATTCCGGCTGCGACTGACGCCTTGACATGCCTCGGGCTTCCCTTGTGATGGATCAGCCCGATCGCCCATGCTCCAAGCTCCACGGCTACCTCGGCATCGTCACGATTGGTTATCCCACAGACCTTGACCTTCACCAGCCAAGGGTATGACAACCGCCCGCCCGGCGGCCGTTTCGGCTTCGGGCGGGCGGAATCCGCAGGTCTGGAGACAGCAGCCTTTGGGCCGCCCCGGTGTTACTGGCCGGATTCGCCCTGCCCGGCGCTGTCGGAAGCTGTGTCGTCAGGACGGGCACCGAGCGTGACCGTCACCTGCCGGGTTTCACCGTCACGCATGACCGTCAGTTCGAGGTCACTACCGACCTTGGATTCGTTGACCTTCGTTATCAGGTCCTCCATCGAGTTGAGCTCCTCACCGTCGGCTTCGGTGATCACGTCACCACCGGTGAAAACCCGCTGGCCACCCACGGTGACCGGGGTGTCTCCCGCCTTGATGCCGGCCTTCGCAGCCGGGCCGTCCTCAGGTGCCTCCTGGACCAGCACACCATGGTCGGAGCCGAGGTTCAGCGCCTCGGAGAGCTGGCTGCTGATCGTGGCACCACTGATACCGAGGTAGGCATGTTTGACCTCGCCGGTCTCGAGAATCTGGTTGACCACATCCTGGACCGTGTTCGAGGGGATCGCGAACCCGATACCGACGTTGCCGCCGCTGCTGCTTCCGCTCCCGGTGGCGATCTGGGAGTTGACACCGATCACGTTGCCGCCGGAGTCGATCAGGGGTCCGCCCGAATTGCCGGGATTGATCGCAGCATCCGTCTGGATCACATTCGAGATCGCGTATTGGTTGAGACTGGAGATCTCCCGTTGGAGCGCGGAAACTATGCCGGTGGTTACGGTGCGGTCCAGCCCGAACGGGTTGCCGATCGCCACAACCGGATCCCCGACGTTGACCTCATCGGAATTGCCCAGCTTGAGTGGTTTCAGCGCGCTTTCCGGAGCGTCCACCTTGATCAGAGCAAGGTCGGTTGAAGGGTCGGTCCCGACCACCGATGCCTCATAGACCTCATCCGAATCACCAAGAGTCACAGTGATTTCACCGGACCCTTCAATCACGTGATTGTTGGTGACCATGTGACCTTCGCTATCGATCAGAAAGCCGGAACCGGTTGCCGTCCCGCTCTGCGGCTGCCCGAACGGGTCAAAGGAGTTGCCCGAACCTTCGCTGATTCCGGAAGCCGTGATGAACCCCACCCCGTCACCGTCGCGTTCGTAGATCTGGTTGACCAGATTCTGGTCTTCGTCCAAGCTGGACGCAGCCGGGGTCGTGGCGGTAACGGACCGGATCGTGGTTTCGTCCTTGCCTATCCAGCCAGCCGCGATAGCGGCATAACCGGCTACGGCAACGACAAGGCCACCCATGAGGGCGGCCAGAAAAGCGGAGCGAATTGAGCGCCTTGGAGCATCGGGAGTTTCATTCATGGCGGAATCAAATTCCATGCTCATTGGACTTTTCTAAGGCCGGTTCAAAGATTTCCTAAATCGTCACATCGGACCCAAAAGAACCCGGGAACCGGCCGGATGAAGTCGAATCAGAACAGGATGTCAGGGCAGGAAATGTTCGCTGGTGGCATCACTCATGCCAGCGAGCAGCCGGACCATTTCTTCCGGATCATCCGAACGCATCAGTGTTTCACCGATCAGGGCAGCGTCTACGCCGACCCTTTCGAGCTCAACAAGCTCCTCGCGGCTGGAGATGCCGGATTCCGAAACTACCGTGGTGCCGGTCGGGACATCTGTGATCAGGTCGTATGTGGTCTGAATGTCGACGACGCCAGTGTCGAGGTTCCGGTTGTTGATCCCGATAACTTCCGCTCCGGATTCAACTGCCCGTTCGAGTTCATCTTCGTCGTGGACTTCGACCAGGCAATCAAGATCCAGCTCCGCAGCCTTGAGCTGGAAATCACGCAGCCGGTCGTCGTCCAGGACAGCCGCGATCAGAAGTACAGCATCCGCGCCACCGACCGCAGCCTCAAACAGCTGGTACTCGTCAACCACAAAATCCTTGCGGAGGATCGGGAGGCTGCATGCGGCACGGGCCGCGGCCAGATCTTCAAGCCGTCCATCGAAATGGACTTCATCGGTCAGCACCGAGAGGGCCGCGGCTCCACCGGCTTCGTAGGCCCGGACCTGGTCGGCCAGTTCCACCCCGGGAGCGATCGGGCCGGCGCTGGGCGACTGGCGTTTGAATTCACAGATCAGGGACATCCCCGGACGGGTCAGAGCCTCACGGAAGGGGCGGTCCTGATCACGCTCGCCAAGACGTGCCCGGAGCTCATCCAGCGGCAGCTGCCGACCGCGATCCTTCACGCCCTGGGCCGCAGCCGAAATCAGTTGTTCAAGTATTCCCACAGTCGGAAAAAACCTTACTAGGCCTGACCGGTGAAACCGACCAGCCGGGCCAGGACGGCAGCAGCTGCCCCGGAATCAATTGCCGACTGCGCCGCGTCCACGCCGGCCCTGAAATCGTCCACCCGCCCAGAAGCAAGAATTGCCGCGGCAGCGTTCATGACGACGAGATCGCGACGAGGAGATCGTTCGCCTTCCAGCACCGCCCTGGTTACGGCCGCGTTCTCTTCCGGAGTGCCTCCCGCGACGTCCCCCAGTTCTGCTCGTTCAAGGTCAAACTCCTCGGGCGAGACGAACCGTTCCTCGGTCCCGCCATCGGCCACGTCGATGATCCGGGTCGGGCCGGTGATCGAGATCTCGTCAATTCCGTCGTCACCGGAAACAACCAGGGCCCTTTCGGTGCCCAGCCCGACCAGGGCCTCGGCGATCGACTCCTGGTAGCGCCTGTCGGAAACCCCGAGAAGCTGCCTCCTGGCGCCGGCGGGATTGGTCAAGGGTCCGAGAAAGTTGAAGATCGTCCGCACTGCCAGTGCTTTGCGTACCGGCACCACATGGGCCATCGCTTTGTGGTGCCTGGGAGCGAACATGAAACCAAAGCCGGTTTCCTCGATCGAACCAGCCACCTGGACAGGATCGAGTTCAATGTTGACACCGAGTGCTTCAAGCAGGTCGGCAGAACCGCTGAGGCTGGTGCTGGACCGGTTCCCATGTTTGGCCACCGCACAGCCTGCCCCGGCCGCGACCAGGGCTGCGGTGGTCGAAACGTTGAAGGTTGAAGGCCCGCCGCCGGTTCCGGCCGTATCGACCAGGTGCCCCGGAGCATTGACCGGGGCCGCAAGCGAGCGCATGGTCCGGGCCAGCCCGATCAGCTCCGGCACGGTTTCGCCTTTGGTCCGCAGGGCAATCAGGAAGGCACCGGTCTGAACCTCGTCGGAGCGGCCTTCCATGATTTCCGTGAGGACGGCTGAGGCATGATCGGTTGTCAGGTGCTGCCCCGAGGCGGCCGCATCGATCGCCCGGGTCAGGATGTCATTCGGCATTCCGGCTCCCTCCTGCACCGGCGGGAATTCCGGCCGCCGCCGCTTCGATTGAAAGCTCCACCCCGATGAAGGTAGCGATCATCCGCTTGCCGTAGGGAGTGAGAACGGATTCGGGATGAAACTGGACCCCCTCGGCCGGAAGTTCCCGGTGGCGGACCCCCATCACTATGTCTCCGTAGGTCGCCGTAACTTCAAGCTCGTCGGGAACTTCACCGGCAATCAGCGAGTGATAGCGACCGACCGTTAGCGGATTGGGCAGGCCGCCGTAGATGCTCTTGCCGTCATGTTCGATGTCGGCACTCTTGCCGTGGATGGGCTCACCCTGAATCACGGTGCCGCCAAAGGCCTGGACCATCGCCTGGTGACCGAGGCAGACTCCCAGCACGGGTGTGCCGGCACTGGCGAAAGCGGGAATAATCCCGACCGACACGCCGGCGTCGTCAGGCGTGCAGGGCCCGGGTGAAACGACGAGTCGTTCGTAGCCCTCCGCCAGCAGATCTTCAACGCTCCGCACATCGTTTCTGACCGTTTCCACATCCGCCCCAAGCTCACCCAGGTACTGGACGAGGTTGTAGGTGAACGAGTCGTAATTGTCGATTACCAGAACGCGCATCAGGCCCAGTCCGGGTTCTCGCAGGCGATTTCGACGGCCCGGAACATCGCCTTTGCCTTGTTGACCGATTCCTCGAACTCGTTCTCCGGCTTTGCGTCCGCCACGGTGCCGCCACCGGCCTGGATGTGAACCTGGCCATCTTTGATCAGGGCCGTGCGAATGTGAATCGCAGTGTCCAGGTCACCGTTCCAGGAGAGGTAACCGACCGCGCCGCCGTACGAGCAGCGCTTCACCTTTTCCATCTCGTCGATGATCTGCATTGCCCGTACCTTGGGAGCCCCCGAAAGTGTCCCGGCGGGGAGCGCCGAGCGCAGCACGTCAAGAGCGCCACGCCCTTCGGGGAGCCGCCCCGAAACCCGGCTGACGATATGCATCACATGCGAGTAGGTCTCAACCACCATCAGCTCCTCGACCTCGACGGTGCCGAATTCAGCTTCCCGACCGATGTCGTTGCGGGCCAGGTCGACCAGCATCACATGCTCGGAACGTTCCTTCGGGTCACTGATCATCTTCTCGGCCAGGCGCCGGTCCTCTTCCTCCGTTGCACCCCGGGGCGAAGTACCCGCGATCGGCCGGATCTCTACCCGGCTCCCGTTCACTTTCAAGAGGGGTTCAGGCGAAGCTCCGGCGATCTGGAAATCCCCGAACTCGAAGAAATACATGTACGGCGAAGGATTGATTGACCGGAGACCCCGGTAGATCGAAAGCGATTCAGCCCTCTGCTCGGCCGAGAAGCGCTGGGAGGGCACCACCTGGAAGGCATCTCCCGCATGGATGTATTCAACGACCCTCGAAACCATCTGCTCGAATTCGTCCCGGGACACATTCGACGTGAATCCGGGTGGCTCGACCGAACCTGCCCCATCTGCCGGAGGCACCGGCCCCCGCAAGCTTTCAAGGACCGCACCGATCCGACCGGCAGCGGCCTCCCATGCCTCGTCGATGTTCTCGTGCTCATTCACCCAGGCGCAACTGATGATGGTCAGTTCGTTGTGAAGATGGTCGAAAGCGAGGAGGACGTCGGTGATCATCAGGGCAAGGTCCGGCAACCCCAGCGGATCGGGATTGGCCGGGCCCAGCGGTTCGATTGCCCGGACCAGGTCATAGCCGAAGATGCCAACGGCACCCCCGGCGAAAGGCGGCATGCCTTCGGTCTCGGCTACCCGGTACTGGTCCAGGTACTGCTTGACACCCTCGTAAGGGTCCGGAGCTTCAAACTGTGCGAGGGCTTCGCCTTCACCTGACATCGCGTTCCCTGGGAACTCGCTCAGGATCCCTTCCGACCAGCGGATCAGGCGATGCGGGTTCACGCCGACGAACGAGTAGCGCCCGACCTGGCCCCTTTCTGCCGATTCGAGCAGGAAGCAGGGGCCGTCCTGGCGGAGTTTGAGAAGCGCGGATACCGGCGTCTCGCAGTCATCCGTGTAGCGGAGCGCAACCGGAATCACGTTCGACTCCGGCACCAGCGAGCGAGCTACATCGAGGCCGGGGTTCAGCCGGGCCGCAAGTTCAGGTGCGACGGCCATTCAGGACCTCACCGACATCAGAGAGCGTGATGCCACGGTTGCGGATCAGCGCCATCAGGTGAAAGAGAACATCGGCAGCTTCCTCGGCCACTCTTTCATCGCTCTCTTCACGCACCGCACGAGTCACCTCTTCGGCCTCTTCCATGACCTTTCCGCCCGCGAAATCCGGATCTTCAAGCAGTCTGGCCACATAGCTGCCTTCCGGCCTTTCAGCAAAACGGGATTCGATCGTGCGGGCGAGCTCGGCCAGTGCCTCGCCGTTCACGGGCCCAGGCGATGCCCCGGAATCCAGCTCACGGAAAAAGCAGGTCCGTTCACCGGTGTGGCAGGCCGGGCCGGACGGTTCCACCAGGGCAATGATGGCATCGCCGTCACAGTCGATCCGCAGCTGAACGACCTTCTGGACGTTGCCGGATTCCTCGCCCTTCTGCCAGATCTTCTGGCGGGAACGGCTGAAATAGGTGACCAGCCCGGTTTCCCTGGTCCGGCGCAGGGATTCCTCGTTCATATAGGCGAGAGTCAGGACTTCGCCGGTATTCGCATCCTGAGCGATGCACGGCACGAGCCCATCATCATCGAACTCCACTTCCACGGAGCTCACTCGGTTCCAGCCTGGCTTTCGGGCGATGCAGAATCGCCGTTGTCATCGGTGGTGAAGGGGATGTACCAGAACCCGTTTTCTCGAACGAGTTCAAGTTCCCGGCCCGCAGCGCCGGTGAAGACGACCATGGCGGTGTCACCGTCGACTTCCATGCTTTCGATCTCCAGTGTGGGCTGGTCACCCGCCTGATCGAGGATCGCCTGGGTTTCCTTGATGCATCGCTTGAGGGTATGAAAGGTCGCTTCCATCTGGGTCGGCTGCATCAACTCGCAGAAACCGTCCGCATCCCGATCTGCGGTAACCCGGTTGAGCTCACCGACCAGGGTCGTGATCGCCGCGGTGTCTTCCTGGCTGACCGGTTCCTCCGAACCACCGCACCCCGCGACAATCAGGATGGCGACCAGCAGGCTCATTGTGGCGGCTTTACGAAGCATGGGTCAATCCTACGGAAGCCACCTTCACGAAGCTCCGGGGGAGCCTTTAGGGTTCCCCCAATGAAGTGGAAGAAGGGGAGATCAGGCGACCGCAACGTCATCGACATTCGCGGCGCCAAACGTGGTCGTCGCGGAAGCAGCGGCGGAACCGGTGTCGGCGGTGTCGGCGGTCTCGGCGGCGGCAGCGGCCCTGGCATGCGACTGCCCGGTGGCAAGGGCAAAATCGGCGGCCTGCTCGGGATCGTCATCGTCATCGTGATCATCGGTGCCCAGGTACTCGGTGGCAGCGGTGGTTCGGGGTCGGGGTCCGGCTTTGACATCGGTTCGGTCCTGAATGGCATGAACGCGGTACCTGGTGCGGAGAACCCCTCCCCGCTGCCGGCCGGCCAGGACCCGGATGCTGACCTCAAGGATTTCTCGGCGTATGTATTCATCGACGCCCAGCAGGTCTGGCGGCAGTCCTTCAGGAAGGAAGGAAGGCCGTGGCAGGACGCCCAGCTGGTCTTCTATTCAGATGCGGTGAGCACCGGAGGCTGTGGCAACGCGACTTCGGCAGTCGGTCCGTTCTACTGCCCCGCCGATAACCGCATCTATCTCGACCTGAGCTTCTACAAACAGATGGAAAGGCAACTGTCGGCGGGAGGAGATTTCGCCTGGGCGTATGTGGTCGCTCACGAAATGGGCCATCACGTCCAGAACATGGGCGGGATCTCTGATCAGGTTGCCCGCGAGAAGCGGGAGCAGACCGCGTCGCGTAACGAGATTTCAGTCCGGAACGAACTGCAGGCCGACTGTCTGGCCGGAGTCTGGGCATCCACCGTTTTCGACCAGCTGGAGCCGGGCGATCTCGACGAGGCAATCAACGCATCGGAAGCAGTCGGCGATGACCGCCTCCAGTCCCGGGGTGGCGGCAATGTGAACCCCGATTCGTTCACCCACGGAACCTCCGCCCAGCGTCACCACTGGTTCAAGCGAGGCTACGAATCAGGGGACCCGTCCCAATGCGACACCTTCTCCGGCGACATCTAGCCTGACGCGGAGACGGTGGTCCCCACGACCACATGAATCCAGCGATCCTGCGGGCCCGGTTCGGGGTGCCGGCATGGGCCTTCGGGGGAGCGAAGCGGCGGACCATGCCGGTACCCCGTACCGGAGCCCTCGACCACGCCCGTAGCTAGTCGATTCCCAGGCGGTCGAGCATGTCTTCATCCCGTCGCCACTTGCGCTTGACCTTGACCTGAAGGTCGAGGTGGACTTTGCCGCCCAGTTCCTTTTCAAGATCCTTGCGGGCGCCGCTGCCGATCTCCCCGACCTTGAAGCCTTTCTTGCCGATCAGGATCCGTTTCTGCGAATCCGACTCGACCCAGATTTCAGCGTCGACAAACCAGAGGCCATCCTCGCGCTGATCGACCCTGGTCACCCGTACCTCAACTGAATGGGGAATCTCCTCCCGGGTGCGAATCAAAGCCTGACCGCGAATCAACTCCGCGAGTAACAACTCTCGAGGCTGATCGGAACGATTTCCGGGCGGGTACATGTAGGGGCCTTCAGGCACGATCGAAGCGAGGTGGGAGGCGAGTTCGGGGACACCATCACCGGTCAATGCGCTGACCGGAAACACCTCATCCACTCCGGCCAGCTCAGATGCGGCAACCAGCACCGGAACTATGTTGCGGCCGAGACGGTCGGCCTTGTTCACCGCGCAGATGATCGGCAGCTCTCCCGCTTCAGCCCGAGCGCCGAGCAGAGTCTCAGCGATGAACCGGTCACCGGGGCCGACCCCTTCTTCTGCGTTGACCACCAGCAGGGCAACATCGGCCCCGGCCAGTTCACCCTCGACCTTCTTTTGCATCCTTGTGGTCAGCTCGTCGCGGGGACGCTGAACCCCCGGAAGGTCGACCAGAACCAGCTGGGTGCCGGCCTCCAGATCGGTTGCCACTCCACGGATCGCCCGGCGGGTGGTCTGGGGACGGACCGAGGAGATCGCGACCCTGGCGCCGACGATCGCATTGACCAAAGTGGATTTGCCTACGTTCGGTCGACCCGCGAGACCAATGAACCCCGAACGGGTGCCGTCGCCCACGAACTCAGGCATTCCTTCACTCACTGTCAGCCTCCACGGTCATCTCCGGCTCGATTCCCATCCCGGTAACGATCCGGTCCTGGAGGTCGAGCATCTCCCCCTGGTCGATCTCGTGGTCGTAGCCACACAAGTGGAGGACTCCATGAACCACGGCTTCCACTTCATTCACGCAATATTCGGGGCAAATCACCACATCACCGAGTTCAACCGGGCCGGGCCCGGATTCCTCATCGACCGGAAACGAGAGCACATCGGTCGCCTCGTCCCTGCCTCGGAATTCGCGGTTCAGATTCCGGATCCGCTCCTCACCGACAACTTCGATGGCAAGGTGACCTTCGGTCACTTCGATCTCGCCAAGGGTCCTGGTCACGGCGGGCCGGAACCGTTCCGGCACATCCTCGAGTTCGAGGGTCAAGAGTCCTCGCCGGTGCCGGGGCGCGACGGCCTGCCCTTGCCCTGGCCGCTTTCGCGTTCGGAGTATTCGCCATATGCCGCGACGATTTTCTGAACCAGACGGTGACGGACCACATCCTTGCCGCCGAAGCGGATGAACTTCACATCTTCTATCCCCGTCAGGATTTCCCGAACGACCACCAGGCCGGAGTCTCGGTCACGGGGAAGGTCAATCTGCGTGACATCACCGGTAACCACCATCTTCGAATTGAAACCAAGCCGGGTCAGGAACATTTTCATCTGTTCCGGGGTGGTGTTCTGGGCCTCGTCGAGAATCACGAAGGCGTCATTCAGAGTCCGGCCACGCATGAATGCGAGCGGCGCAACTTCGATCACGCCACGATCGAAATACCCGTTCACCCGGTCGGGATCGAGCATGTCGTAGAGGGCATCGAAAAGCGGCCTGAGGTAAGGGTCGACCTTTGCCTGCAGGTCGCCCGGGAGGAACCCGAGGCTCTCCCCTGCTTCAACCGCGGGACGAGTCAGGATGATCCGCTGGACCTCGCCCTCGATCAGGGCGGCGGCGGCCATGGCCACCGCGAGGAAGGTCTTGCCCGTTCCAGCCGGGCCGATCCCGAAAGTGACAGTGCTCTCCCGGATCGAATCCACATAGAGCTTCTGGTTGACCGTCTTTGGGACAACCCTTGTGTTCCGGTTGTGCCAGACCACATCGTCGAGTACTTCGGCGGGCCGACGGGAAGACTGGATCGCGTTTGTGACCGAATCCACCGTCGACGCTTCAACCTCGTGGCCGCCTTCGATCAGGCCCACCATTTCGTCGACCAGCCTTGCCGCCCGGTCATTCTCGGCATCGTCGCCTTCGAGAGTGAGCTGATTGCCGCGCAGGTGGACGCTGCTCGAGGTACGTTCACGTAGAGCCCGGAGAACCGAATCCTCGGAGCCCGCAAGGTCAGCTGCCACTTCATTGTCGAGAGTCAGCGTTCTACGAGCCAAGCTGCGCTCTCACCTCGGTACTTACCCTCTTGCCGTCGGCGCGCCCGGCCACCTTCTCCTTGAGGACACCCATTACCTGCCCGATCTGCTTTTGACCGGCAGCGCCGGTCTGCTCGATCGCTGCCTTGACCAGATCCGAGAGTTCGTCGTCGCTGAGCTGGACCGGAAGGTAGGCCGTGATCAGGTCGGCCTCGAACTTCTCGTCTTCTGCCTGTTCAACGCGGCCGGCGCCGGCAAAGGCTTCGGCTGCTTCGAGCCGTTTCTTCCTTTCGCGCTGGAGCGCGCCGATCTCATCGCCCTTGCCCAGCTTCGCTTCCTGCTGAAGGACGTCCTGGATCATTCGCAGCGCCGAAGCACGCTTGCGGTCACCCGATTTGAGCGCGGCCTGCGCGTCTTCCCTGATCTTTTCAACTACTGGCATCTTCCTAGCGTACCTGCCCGGGTTGGCAGGCCGTGGAACCGGACTGTGAACGGGATATCAGGGCGGATCCGCATGCGATGTCCGAGGACCGAAAGCGGCAAAGAAGACGATCCCGCCAGCGACCAGAACACTGCCGAAAAGGAGCATCAGCACGTAGGTGCCGTTGATCAGCCCGAGGGTCATGAGAGTTACTCCGAGCCCCCCGACAAAAGCGAAAAAGTACCGTGGAGACCGGACCTTCAAAGTGACCAGCAGCCCGGCGAGCACGGCGGCAGGAAGCCAGATCAGGAACCCGACCGGTGCGATGCAACCGACCATGAACAGGACCCCGACCGCGGCCCAGGCCAGGAAGCGCGGTAACACCGGCATCAGATCCTCACCTTCTCTGCCCGGCCGGCAAGGGGCAGCTGCAGAAACCGGGTACCGACCTCGACGAAGGTCCCAACGTCGCCGCTTACGAGGAATCGGTAATCGCCCTCACCCTCACTTTCGGCCAGCTCGCCACTTGCGGCCAGCTCCCGCTGAATCGCCGCAGCTATCGCGTGCCCCGCGGTAACCAGACTCACATCGCGCCCCAGCATCC
>WPCI01160248.1_pt1 | contig 21399 bp, 18 predicted proteins | sample 5399871 | NCBI WGS metagenome assembly WPCI01 (sample SAMN12869469, study PRJNA574797) | sludge metagenome | isolation source: wastewater treatment of pH7 | place: China:Beijing | collected 2019-05-20 | reverse complement strand
CTCAAGGTCGTTGCGTTGGTATTGGCTTTCGATTAACAACCTGAGTAGAGCGTTTCTTCTGAAGATTTCACCAACCGCGAGATGAACGACTACTTTGCCATAGGATTCAGGATTGCCCAAACCATAAATGCAGGAAACTGAAGCCACGATGATCACATCTTTACGAGACATCAATGCCGTCGTTGCTGAAAGGCGCATCCGCTCGATCTCTTCGTTGATATCCGTCTCTTTTTCGATATATAGGTCATGGCGCGGAACATAAGCTTCGGGTTGGTAATAATCATAATAAGATACAAAGTACTCGACCGCATTTTCAGGAAAGAACTCGCGGAACTCGCTGTAGAGCTGCGCGGCAAGCGTTTTGTTGTGCGCCATCACCAGTGCCGGCATTTGCACCTGCTGGATGAGATTGGCAATCGTGAACGTTTTGCCTGTGCCTGTAGCTCCAAGCAGTACCTGATCTCGGAACCCTTTCTCGATGCCATTAACCAATTGATTGATCGCTTCGGGTTGATCACCGGTTGCCTGATAAGGTGCTTTTAATCGAAACTCCATCTCGTTTCCTTTTCTGTTGTGTCCGTTGTGATTATAGCACATCTGTTCGTCTACGATCAAATCCAATGCGTATCAGTGGTAAATATGGTTTCAGAATCGATTACTGGTTACGAATTATGCCCAGAACTGTAAGCAAGGTCTCTCGCCAGGAAGCATTATCCGCATCAAATTTCATCCAATAAGCGTTCTTACCTTCTCTCGTCTGATAGCCGATAGGAGGGAGGTTTCGCGCAACCATGCCTTCTGGCAGAGGTGAGAAACGCAGCACAATTTGCTCCGCTTCTATTCCTATCGATATTAAACCAGCGGCGGCGGCCAATAGCTTTACCCGCAGCTGATAAAAGAGATCTTCAACTTCCTGCACTGGCTTGCCAAACCGATCCACAAACTCGCTGTGTAAAGCATCCAGATCTGAAACTTCTGTGATATTTGCCATGCGCCGATACAACTGCAGCCGTAATGACTGGTCGGGAATGTAATTTACCGGAATGCCAACCGTAAGCGGCAGGTCTACGCTGACCGGTGTATAACTTGCTTGTAATGGGAACTCACCGCTTTCCGCGTTCGCAGTCGAGGTTTCTTTTTTGAGCTCTCTGACTGCCTGACTGAGCATTCTGGTGTACAAATGGAAGCCCACCGAAGCGATGTAGCCAGATTGTCTTGTGCCGAGCATTTCGCCTGCACCGCGCATTTCTAAATCGCGCATGGCAATTGAGTAACCGGCGCCAAGCTGCACATTCTCAGCAATTGTTTCCAGTCGTTCCTGCCCTTCAGCAGTGGGCATACGTTTTCGATGCTTGAAAAAGTAGGCAAAAGCTCGGTGCCCGCCTCTTCCCACTCGCCCCCTCAATTGGTACAGTTGAGCCAAACCAAAAGTATCTCCTCGATCAACAATCAAGGTGTTGGCATTTGGAATGTCTAACCCCGATTCGATTATTGAGGTGCACAATAAGACATCCACTTCGCCTTTGGTAAACTGCGACATCACACGCGAGAGTTCGTCTTCACGCACTTGACCATGGGCAATCGCAATTCTTGCTTCAGGTACAAGGTTAAGCAGGTGCTGTTTCATCGCCCCAATCGTTTGCACCCGGTTATGCACAAAGAAAACTTGTCCACCGCGGTCAATCTCGCGCAAAATCGCCTGGCGTACCAATTGCGGCGAATACGGTCCAATGTGAGTGACAATCGGCAGTCGTTCAGCCGGCGGAGTGTTGATATTCGATATGTCTCTCGCACCGGTCAAAGCCATGTACAACGTTCTGGGAATAGGTGTTGCGGTCAGTGTTAACACATCAACTTCAGTGCGCAGCTTCTTGAAGTGCTCTTTGTGGGTCACACCAAACCGCTGTTCTTCATCAATGATGACCAGCCCGAGGTCTTTAAAAACCACGTCCTTAGTCAACAAGCGGTGTGTTCCGATGACGATATCCAATTGACCAAGCATAATCTTCAGCACGATATCATCCTGTTCGCGCGGCGACCTGAAGCGTGAAAGCATTTCAACCGAAACAGGAAACGGCATTAACCTGTGCCTGAAGGTTTCGTAATGCTGCTGCGCCAGAACAGTTGTAGGAACCAACACAGCTACTTGCTTTCCATCCATTACAGCTTTAAAGGCGGCTCTCAGTGCTACCTCGGTTTTGCCATAACCAACATCACCGCAGAGCAGCCGGTCCATCGGCTTTGGAGCTTCCATATCTCTTTTAACAGCGATGATTGCTTTTAATTGATCGTCAGTTTCTGTGTAGGCAAAACTCGCTTCAAGATCCTGCTGCCAGGTTGTATCAGGTTGGAAAGCGTGCCCCACGACAGATTGGCGCTTCGCGTACAATTCAAGCAAGTCTTCTGCCACCTGGATTACGGCTTCACTGACTGCCTGTTTGGTTTGGTTCCACTCATTACTTCCTAAGCGTGAGGGCTGAGGCGGTTCTCCCCCTGTGCCTATATATCGGCTGATGCGATCAGCCTGGTGAACCGGAACAAAAACCTGGTCGCCATTCTCGTATTCAACCAGTAAAAACTCGCGCTGAACATGGTCGAGGGTTCGATTCACCAAACCCAAAAAGCGGCCGATACCATAATCAATATGCACGACCCAATCGCCAACTTTTAAATCGGCGAAGTCAGTTTCAGGGGTGGTGTGTTTCCCTTTGATCCTCGCGCGCGGCTGCGGGCGTTCCCAGCCGAAAATCTCAGCATCAGTAATACAATGCAGCGTCTTTCCATTGTCGAGCCTAAGGTCCCAACCCTCTTCCAATAGCGCTTCAATAAAATGAAGCCTTCCACCCGATTCACATGTAAATGCTTTTTCCTGCCAAATTTCTTTCAAGCGTGAATGCTGCCTGGTTACAATCCATGATTCTTCGCCATTGCGGCAGTTTTCTTCGAGGTAAGACATAAAATTCTTCATCTGACCTGCAAAACGGTTTCCCAGTGTGAAGTTAGCACCAAATGTTCCACTTGAATCCGCATAAGTTTTGCCAAGTTCCTGCCAACGCCGGTTGGTGATAGTTTCCATAATTTCCGACCATGAAACATAAGGGGCAGGGAAATCTTCTGCTAAGCTGCCATCTTGTAGCGCATCAGCGCGATTCTTCAATGCCTGCTCCTCAATTTCTTCCCCAATACTTTGAATGTTCGCCAAGCTATCCAAAATAATGAGGGCATTGGGGGGCAGATAGTCAAGCAGCGTAGATATTTCAGGATGCAGAATAGGAATTTGAAATTCATCCAAATCTGCAAAGTCAGGTTCATCGGTTTGATATTCGCCCGCGAGGTATTCCCGCGCCGGTGTAACCTGAATTGATCCGACTTCTTTTACAGTCCGCTGAGTTGAGGGCTCAAAGAATCGCAAAGTGTCAATTTCGTTGCCAAAAAACTCAAGCCTGGCTGGCAGATTCTCAGAAGGCGCCCACACATCCAGAATGCCACCGCGCCGTGTAAACTGTCCGTGGTCAACCACTACATCCACATTCTCATATCCTAGTCGGATCCACTCCCTTTGAAGGGTTTCCGGATTGAGGGTTTCGCCGACAGTGATTTTTTTGCTGGCAAGAATGAAAGACCTGCGCGGCATGGTTCGTGTCATTACTGCCCGAATCGGAGCTACCACCACGCACGGTTTCGTTGGCTTTTGGCTGCCTGGTTTCAGGTACTCTACCAATCTTGCCATTACGTTTAATCTGTCTCGACGTGTAAGGCTGCCCCAAGTCGCTCTTTCATAGAACATCGGTGTAGGTTCAGGGTAAAGAAAATGAGGTGTATCAGGCAGCCAAAAATGAAGTGCATCAAGCATCATTGAAGCCCGGTCAGCGCGATCGGTGATTAACAGTACGGGCACGTTCAGATCCTGGCAAAGTGCGCTCACTACCGGCAATCGGGCAGCTCTTATTAGCCCAAGCGGTTGAGATGGACTGCCGACTTTTATCGCATCCAAACATTGCTGATAGGAGGTTTGTTTACGCAGTGTTTCAAGCATGATTTGATTATTCAGGCACAGAAGGATTAAACCGGTTCATGGCGGATTCTAAACCGTCAGTTAAGAAACAATTTATCGCATTCACCGCTTTTTCCATCAGTGGAGGTAAAAACTCAATTTCTGATCGTGAAAAAGCCTGCAACACATAAGCGGCTGCATCCATTTGCCCTGGCGGCCTTCCAATGCCCATGCGCAGACGAGGAAAGTCTTGCGTTCCCAGTAATTGGATGATTGAAGCTACCCCTTTTTGACCGGCAGATCCACCGCCGGGGCGCATACGCAGCGAGGCAAATGGGAGGTCAACATCATCATGGATGATGACAATATGATCGTGCTGCACCTTATAAAAACGTGCTAATGAAACAACAGCTTGACCTGAAAGGTTCATAAAAGTTTGCGGCTTGGCTAAAATTATCTTATTTTCGCCAAAGACGCCACTTCCAATAATCGCTTTACTCTGTACTTTTCCGAGTTTGATCGCATGTGATTCTGCAAATTTGTCAACTACCATAAAACCGATATTATGCCTGGTTTCACGATATTCTCTGCCCGGGTTGCCCAACCCCACAATGAGATAGACATCTCTTGCAGCCTCAGCGAGAGGTTTTTGGCTCTTTGAAAAAAAGTTTAAAAACGACATAATCAAATCCTTACTTTTCAAACAATTTTGCGTAATCTTTGGCAACTTGTAATTTTATCACGAACGTCTCGCAGATTCTTTAGTTCATTGAACATCGCAATTATCCCGCCCAAATCTGGATTACAAAATCATTGACAATTCAAGCTTTACAAGGTCAAAACATGCTATAATTTCAACATTATGGTGGAACCAATTGAGACCCAGTTCGTTGACCCGACGGTTGAAGAGAATGAAACCCAACCGGTAAAGAAGAGCAAAACCTGGTTATTCATCCTGATTGCTGTTTTGCTCGTTGGTACCCTGGTTGCTGGGATTGTAATTTTGGCAATTCAGGGAGAAGAAACGACCTCAACAGTGAGGGATATTTTTATTATCCTCATGGCTGTGGAATCTATGGTCATCGGATTCGCACTGATCATTCTCGTGGTTCAACTAGCCTCGCTTACAAATTTACTGCAAAATGAGATTAAACCAATCTTGAAATCAACCAGCGAGACCATAAACACATTAAAGGGAACGACTGCTTTCTTAAGCGATAACCTGGCAACGCCCGTTATCAAAGTAAACAGTCAGCTGGCAGGGTTTAAAAAGTTATTCGACCTGGCCGGCTTATTTAAAAAATAATATTTTGACACTATAAGGAGATAAAACATGTCAGACAATGATAATTTCGGTGCATTCTTAATTGGTTTTCTGGTTGGCGGCATCACCGGTGCTGCAGTGAGCCTGCTCTTCGCGCCGAGCTCTGGTGAAGACACCCGTGAGCTCATTAAAGTGAAAGCAATTGAATTAAAAGACAAAACAGTTGTCACCGCAGAAGAAGCCTATCATAAGGCTGAAGCTGCAGCCACTGAAGCAGCCGAAAAAGCTCAGGAAATGCTAAAAGTTGCTCAAGAAAAAGCTGCTGAAGTTGTTAAGAAAACCCCTGTTGTCCTCGAAGTTGAAAAGGTAGCTCCGAAGACTCAAAAATCAGCGTAATTGTTTTTTACCATCTGGCAACCTCCCTTTATAGGAGGTTGTCTTTATTTAAGCGAGTGGTACACCAACGGAATTGCACTGATCACATCACTTGCCAGCACAGATTCGCTGCAGCCCACCAGTTCAACAGCCTCTATGCCAGCCCTGGCGTGCAGCCACGCCCCTGCTATTGCCGCCTGCCAGGCATCGAGACCCTGCGCTGCTAATCCGCCAATCATTCCCGCCAGTACGTCGCCTGTACCTGCTTTTGCCAGGCTCGATGCAGCCGCAGGGATGGTCGCCGTTCTGCCATTTGGAGCGGCGATGACAGTGAGAGCGCCTTTTAACACAACCACCTGCTGCCAGAGTGCAGCGAATTTCCGCGCTACACCAGCTCTCTCTCTCTGAACCTCATCTATAGATAAACCAGTGAGTCGCGCCATTTCTCCGGGATGCGGTGTGAGAATTGAACCAGACGGTATTTTTTCTGCCCAACCAGCTATAGTTGAAAGTAAAGTCAAAGCATCAGCATCAATGACCATCGGCGGTAGCGCAATGGGGGCTTTCATTTTTTGAATACCTTCACTCATCCCAGGAAAGCCTCCGCGAACCCTTCCTCCGGGTTCTTTGCTGATGATTAATTCCTGTATGAATTTTCGTGTTGTGTCTTCCCGCCCGATTCCAGGGCCAAGCACCAGGCACTGCGCAGACTGAACAAAAGGTAACGCGGTTTCAACAGCCAGTTCAGAGATCACCCCACCGCCATCCTCCAAAACGACCCAGGTCAACTCGAGGCTGGTCGATGCCGCGTGGTGAAAAACCGAAGAAGGGATACCCACTTTGACCAGTCCAGTGCCTACAGCGTAGGCTCCCTCGCCTGCCAGCACCGGCGCGCCAGGGTAATTTGTACAACCGCCGATAACCATCAGCGTGCCGTGGCTGCCTTTATGCGAAAAGTCGTCGCGAATTGGCAGGATCTTCCGGACAAAACTTGCATCAATCACGATGTCATCCTGATCATCTGAATGTCCAAGATATTGGCTGATGCCCAGATCAGCGGTTTTAAGTTCACCGATGAATGGAAAAGCTGAATAGGTCATTATCCCGGCTTTCACAGCCTCAAGGCAAATGGTCAGGTCCGCTTTAATGGTGCCGCTGCTGACTTCGCCGCTTCCACAATCCATCCCTGATGGGCAATCGACAGCAACCCAAAGAAAATCAGATAACGCCTGTCTCGCTTCAGAAAGAAGCTCCGCCGCTTTATCCGGCAGAGGTAATCGAAACCCTGTACCGAAAAGGCCGTCCAAAACAACACCAGGAACGTCTTTCAGCCTCATTAAAGCGTCAGCATTGAGGATCTCACCGCCGCTGCCTGTAAACTGTTGCAGGAGTGGTTCATCTTTATCCCATGTCTTTAATAGGATGGCTTTTGTATCCCAACCTGCCTGCTGCATCACCGTGAGTGCAATCAATGTGTCGCCGCCGTTATTCCCGACACCAACCAGTCCCAACGCAGTCTGTTCGGTTCTTCCCTCACAAAACTGCATAACCACTTCTGCAATAGCCTTGCCGGCAGCGGCCATCATTTGCATATACGAATACCCTCCTGCATTGGCGGCTTTTTCGCGTGCTATCATTTCAGAAACAGAAAGTAATCTCATATTCTTCTCCGTAACAATTATTATACAGTGCAGAGGCATGCTGCTTCTCAAGTATAATCAACGCAATGCGAAAGTATATTTATGTTGTTGTCTTCATCTCAGGTCTCGTCTCGCTGGCGCTCGAAATGGCTGCTTCTCGCCTTTTGGGCAATTATTTTGGCACCAGTAACCTGGTTTGGGCAAGTATTATCGGATTGATTCTGATCTATCTAACCGCAGGATATTTCATCGGCGGTGCCTGGGCTGACCGTTCGCCAAAGTACGAAACGTTCTTTGGCATTCTCGCCTGGTCTGCCCTAACCATCGGCTTGATTCCGCTGGTATCCCGGCCCATCTTGCGCCTCGCTTCAAATGCATTCGACAATCTTCAGGTGGGTGTCTTGGCGGGTTCCTTCTCCTCAGTGATGATTCTATTCATCATTCCGGTAACCCTGTTAGGAACAGCATCTCCATTCGCCATTCGTCTATCGATTCAAGATACCGCGAGCGCCGGAAAAACTTCGGGGCAGATTTACGCCATTTCAACCCTCGGTTCATTTATTGGCACTTTTCTGCCGGTGCTGATTTTAATACCGCTTGTGGGCACCTACCGAACCTTCCTTATCATTAGTTCGTTATTGATGCTCTTCGTCCTCATCGGCATTTATCTTGTCAATAAATGGAATGGCGTTTTACGTTATGCCTGGATGCCGCTTGTGCTCGCCGCGCTCTTCATCTGGGGCACCCCGGGCACCGACAAAGCTACCAGCGGGCTTATTTACGAGGGCGAATCCAGCTATAACTATATTCAAGTCATTGAAGAAAATGGCTTCCGCATGCTGCGCCTGAATGAAGGTCAGGGCGTACACTCCATTTACCACCCAGATAACCTCTACTATGGTGGACCGTGGGAACAAGCGATGAGTGCACCATTTTTTAACCCGGCGCCAGTTTCCACGTCTTCAGTTAGCAGCGCAGCAATTATTGGCCTTGCTGGCGGCACCACCAGCCGAGAGCTCATGCATGTTTTTCCTGAGATTCAAATTGATGGCGTTGAAATTGACCCTTTGATCGTTGAGGTTGGCAATCAATATTTCGATATGGAGAACCCAGCCCTCAATGTGATCGTGCAGGATGGCCGCTGGGCGTTGGCAAAAAGCGAAAAACAATATCAGATCATCAGTGTTGATGCCTATCGCCCGCCTTACATCCCCTGGCATATGACGACGAAAGAGTTTTTCCAAACCGTTCACAGCCACCTCGCTGAAGATGGCGTGATGGTCATTAATGTTGGGCGCGGTCCTACCGACCGCCGCCTGGTGGATACGCTTGCAGCAACAATCCAGACCGTTTTCGCTACAATTTACATTTCAGATGTCCCTGATTCGTTCAATACACTGATCTTTGCAACCGTCAAAGAAACCACCCTTGATAATTTTATGGCAAATTATGTTTACCTGATGAATGACCCTCAAACGCCACCGCTGCTGCTCAATGTAATGGCTACCACCTATGCCGGGTTACAACCTTTGCCAGAAACGACCCAACTTGTTTTTACCGATGACCACGCTCCGGTGGAACAGGTCACGAATTCTATTATTTTTAACTTCTTACTTTCAGGCGGAGTTGGCAGACTCAAATGAAATATTTAACCAAAGCCTTGCTACTTGTCATCACCCTCTGTGTACCCTTTTTCCTGCTGATGGGGTCCATCAAAATCTTGATAAGCCCTTCATTTTTGCACTTCGAATATAGTTTGCCTAACTTCCCCGCAGATGATTTTGGGTTTACGAAAGCAGAACGATTGAAGTGGGGAATTCCCTCGCTAAAATATCTGATCAATAATGAAACTGATGATTCCCTGGGTAACCTGCGTTTTGAAGATGGGACTGCAATATATAACGAGCGCGAACTCGAACACATGCTGGATGTCAGAAACCTGGTGAAGGCTGCCAATCTCGCGTGGTATCTTGTTGCGGCTTTTTTAGTACTTGCAGGCATTGTGCTTTGGAAATTGCATAAATGCACTGAGTATTGGAATGCCGTTTCATACGGAGGTTGGCTGACCTTTGGTTTAATTTTGGCTGTCATCGCGGGGATTCTTCTCGATTTCACCGCGCTTTTTACTGGTTTTCATGCCATTTTCTTTGAAGGTGATACCTGGTTGTTTTTTGCCAATGATACGCTGATCCGCCTTTACCCTGAGAAGCTGTGGTCAGACGCATTCATTTATATGGGAGGTTTCACACTGGTTGGTGCGCTCGTCATCATCATCTTAGTGCCCAGGCTGGCGAAAAAATGTAATAAACGGCAGGATTTTCCTGCCGTTTAGGGTTATTTCTTTGCCTGATTGGCGACTGCTTCTGCTTTCCGTTTCGCTTCTTCAGGGTCACCGAGATAGTAACTTTTTATCGGCTTAAACTCCCGGTCAAGTTCATAGACAAGAGGAACACCGGTGGGGATATTCAACCCAACGATTTCTTCATCTGAAACGTTATCAAGATATTTGATAAGAGCCCTCAGGCTGTTGCCATGTGCAACAATTAAAACCCGTTTGCCAGCCTTGATTACCGGAACAATTTCGTCATGCCAATAGGGCAAAAACCGCGCCACTGTGTCCTTCAGGCATTCTGTAAGGGGTATATCAGATGCCGGGAGGTCAGCATAACGGCGATCTGAACCCGGATAACGTTCATCATCTGCCGTCAATGCAGGCGGCTGAGTGTCGTAGCTGCGGCGCCAGATGAGCACCTGCTCATCACCATATTGTGCGGCTGTTTCTGCTTTGTTCAAGCCCTGAAGCGCACCATAGTGGCGCTCATTTAATCTCCAAGAATTAATGATCGGAAGCCAAACCATATCCATAGACTCAAGTGCAAGCCACAAGGTGCGTACTGCGCGGGTTAAGACCGATGTAAATGCCACATCAAACTGAAAGCCTTCAGCTTTCATTAAATCGCCGGCTGAACGGGCTTCCGCCTCCCCTTTCTCCGTCAAGTTCACGTCGGTCCAACCTGTAAAGCGGTTTTCCTTGTTCCATTGACTTTCGCCATGGCGTAAAAGAACGATTTTGTACATTTAAACTCCTTATTTTCATAAAAGTAGCGCAAGGTTTAAGCTTGCGCTACTCAGGTTCAAACATCAAAAATATTATCTCACAGCAACAGGGTTCTCAGGATCCAAAGAAGGATCAAAGATGTGGCTATTATCCATATTGAAGATTAATTCTGTCGTCTCACCAACACGATGCCGTGAACGTGGATCAACCCGACCAACGAAATTGCTGCCTTTATCGGTTACCATGTAAACCAGGATTTCATTGCCCATCAATTCAACCACATCAATCTTAGCTGAAACCCGTTCTCCATGGACGTCCTGCGGTGAGTATTCAGGGTTGTGAATGTCATCCGGGCGAATGCCGAAAATGATTTCTTTGCCTGTAAGGTGCTCCAAAGTGCTGTTGCGTTCTTTAGGAATTGCGATTTTCAGCTCACCATTATCCACATAGAGGGTATCGCCTTCTTTGATTAGCTTCATGGTGAAAAAATTCATCGCCGGAGTGCCAATAAAGCCCGCAACAAACATGTTGGCCGGTTTGTCATATAGTGTCTGCGGGCTGTCAAGCTGCTGCAATTTTCCCTTATTCATCACCGCAATACGATTCGCCATCGTCATGGCTTCGGTTTGATCGTGGGTAACATAGACGAATGTCGTCCCAAGATGATTGTGCATCTTACTGATCTCAGACCTGGTTTGTACTCTCAATTTTGCATCCAGGTTGGAAAGCGGTTCATCGAGGAGGAATACTTTCGGTTCGCGAACAATGGCTCTGCCGAGTGCAACACGCTGCCGCTGACCACCAGACAGCTCTCTCGGTTTCCGCTTTAATAAAGTCTCAATTCCCAGAATTTTCGCTGTTTTGCTAACTCGATCTTGAATCTCCTGCTTGGGAAGCTTGCGCAATTTCAAACCAAACGCCATGTTGTCGTACACCGACATGTGCGGATACAGCGCATAGGATTGGAAAACCATGGCAATATCGCGATCCTTGGGCGGAACGTCATTCACCAGACGGTCGCCGATGTAAATTTTCCCCGAAGTAACCTCTTCGAGACCAGCCAAACAGCGCAGCGCGGTTGTTTTTCCACAGCCTGAAGGGCCAACCAGAACCAGAAACTCGTCTTCAAAAATTTCCAAGCTCAGATTATCAACTGCTGTGAAATCTCCAAATTTCTTGACAACATTTTCGAAAGTTACACTTGCCATTGTTTCCTCCTTTTTGAACGAGTATAGTGATTCAATTATAGCCCAAAAGTCAAATACTTGATGAAAACACAATACAGGTCAAAAATCAGTTTCTACAATGCTGTGCTGTAAAACAACAATCCCCACATCCTTGTCCATGAATTTGGTTTCAATACCGGTTTCCTGAAAATAAATGCTTTATAATACTTCGACAGATTTTAGGATGCCATTCAATGAGCCGCTTTAGCAAACAAGATTTCGATCTTCAAAATACAATATCAAAAAACCGCCTTACAGGCATTTGGAAAATGATGTATGGTTACCGATTGCGCTACTTAGGGGCAATCACCAGCATTGGTTTGGCAGCACTTGCTAAAACATTTACATTCCTCTTGCTGCGGTATTTTATTGATACTTATTTCCTCGAAGAAACAGCCACAATTGGGCTGCCGTATATTGCATTGGGTTTCATTGGGCTGGCATTATTAGAAGGGTGTTTTTCATTCCTCAGCGGTGTTTTGGCTTCTCAAACAGCAGAGGGAATTACCCGGCGCCTGAGGAATTACTTATTTGACCATTTACAAAAGCTCACGTTTACCTATCATTCAAAAACCAAAACGGGTGACCTGATTGAACGATCTACCTCAGATGTTGATGCGCTGCGCAGATTCTTTGCCGACCAGGCTATCAACATCGGCAGGATTTTGCTCCTTTTCATCGTAAATTTTATTGCAATCTTAAACATCAACGCGAAGCTGGCGCTTATCTCAATCATTGTCATCCCCTTCATTCTGATTGTTTCATTGCTCTTATTCAAGAAAGTATCTGTAGCCTACGAATCTTATCAGCAGCAAGAAGCCATCCTTTCCACCACTCTGCAGGAGAATCTATCAGGGGTGCGCGTTGTAAAGGCATTTTCTCGCCAGAAGTATGAAATAGATAAGTTTGATAAGGATAATTTCGAGAAGTATAACCGCGGCAAGCGTCTGCTGCTCATGGATTCTTTATTCTGGCCGATTTCTGATATTTTTTGCGGTTTGCAATTACTCGCTGGATACTATTTCGGTGCTGTCATGGCAATCAATGGAGAAATCACAGTTGGTTCATACATGGCGTATGCCGGATTACTCATTTACATCATCTTCCCATTAAGGAATCTGGGCAGAGTGATTGTACAAACCTCTACTGGATTGGTATCTTACAGCAGAGTGATAGACATCATCAAAGAGAATCGCGAACCACTTGACCAGGGAGACCACCTCCCTGACGGAGACCTGCAAGGGAATTTTGATTTTATTCATCTGGGGTTTGAATACGAACAGGGGGATCAAACGCTTGAAGACATCAACTTTAGCGTAAAACCCGGGCACGTAACCGCGCTCCTCGGCTCAACAGGATCTGGAAAAACCACCCTGGTGCAGCTTCTCCCCCGCTTTTATGAGTACACAACGGGTGAGATTCTACTGGATGGGGTTCCGCTGCACAAATATCCCCGGAAATACCTTAGGCAGCAAATTGGAATTGTAGAACAGGAGCCTTTCCTGTTCTCCAGAACGATACGCGAAAACATCACCTATGGCGTTGGTAGAGACGTTAGTGACCAGGAAGTAGAAACTGCCGCCAAAGCAGCCGCAATCCATGAAGGCATCCTTGCTTTTCAGGATGGCTACCAAACATTGGTCGGTGAGCGCGGGGTAACCCTTTCAGGCGGGCAGAAACAGCGCATCGCCATCGCCCGTACTCTGCTAAAAAATCCGCGAATACTAATTCTCGATGACTCCACCTCATCAGTCGATACTGAAACAGAGGCTGAAATTCGAGAAGCGCTTTGGAACCTGATGCAGAATCGCACGACTTTTATCATCGCGCATCGCATTCAAAGCGTCGCAGATGCCGATCTAATTCTGGTAATGGATAAGGGGCGCATTATTCAAAAGGGTATACACACCGAATTGATTAACAAAGAGGGTGTTTATCGCGAAATCTTCAAAATTCAAACTCGTATTGAAGATGAATTGAAGAAGGAGCTGGAAAATGTCGACTAGTTATTTCGACGAAGAAGAGTTCGAGACCAAGTTCAACAGCAAGGTGCTTGGTCGCATTCTCCAGTTAACCAACCCTCATAAGAATTGGGTTATCGGCTTTCTTGTTACCATTGCCGTCGTAGCCGGTTTGGATTCCGTTACTACTTATTTGAGCAAACTGATAATTGATAATGGCATCCTTGAAGGCAACAAACAAGCGCTGACGAATATCGTTTTAATTTATGGCGCAACTATTCTCGTTCAATCCGCCAGCACTTTTCTTTTTATCTACCTTGCCGGAATTCTTGGAGAGCGCATTCGCTACGACTTGCGCAAGAAAATGTTCAATCACTTACAGGCGCTTTCTTTGGACTATTACAGCAAAACTCCCGTTGGCTGGATTATGGCACGCGTATCGTCTGATTCTGAACGCGTGGCAGAACTTGTTACCTGGGGGCTCGTCGATTCTACCTGGGGACTGATGAGCATTGTTACATCAATGATTTTCATGGTTATCATCAACTGGAAATTGGCGTTGATCGTTCTGGCGCTCGTCCCTGTATTGTTTCTGATTGCCACCCTGTTTCAAAAGTGGATTTTGGGGTCATTCAGGAACGTACGCAAAACAAACTCCAGAATCGTCGGCGCTTTCAATGAAAACATCACCGGCGTGCGCATCATTAAGGCGCTTGGGCGTGAAAAAGAAAACCTTGATGAGTTCAAACAAATCACCGACACGATGTACACATCATCTTTTCGCGCTGCTTGGCTGAGCGCACTCTTTCTGCCAACGGTACAAATCACCTCAGCGCTGGCGATTGCCGCGGTTGTTTGGTTCGGCGGAGCTCAAGCACGTACCGGCGCTCTTTCCATCGGCGGCATCCAAGCGTTTGTTTCTTACATTACTTTCATGATGTGGCCGATTCAAGACCTGGCGCGTGTGTTTGCACAAATGCAGCAGGCTATCGCTTCAGCGGAGCGTATGTTCTCTCTGATTGACTCTCAACCAAAAATCAAGGACCATCCTCAGGCGATTGACCCCGGCACGATCAAAGGTGATGTAATCTTTAATCGCGTCACTTTTCACTACGAGGATGATGAGAAGCCGGTTTTGGACGATTTTAGTCTTCAAGTGAAGCGCGGTGAGACCATTGCGCTTGTTGGCCCCACTGGCGGAGGAAAATCGACAATTATCAACTTGCTCTGCCGTTTTTATGAACCCCAATCAGGCAGCATCATGATCGGCGGAATAGATTACACACAGATTTCTCTTCAAGCGCTTCAATCGCGCATCGGTGTTGTTCTGCAAACCCCACACCTCTTCTCCGGTAGCATCACTGAAAACCTGCGCTATGGACGCTTGGATGCCACCGATGATGAAATTATTGAAGCCACGAAGATTATTGGGGCACATAGCTTTATCACACATTTCGAGAAGGGTTTTAACACCGAGGTCGGAGAAGGCGGCAACCTGCTTTCCGTCGGGCAGAAACAACTGCTCAGTTTGGCGCGCGCCATTCTGGCAAAACCTGAAATCTTCATTATGGATGAAGCGACAAGCTCAGTGGATACACTCACCGAAGCCCTCATTCAACAGGGCATGCAGCGACTGCTCGATACCACCACGAGCTTTATCATTGCCCACCGATTATCTACCATCAAAAAGGCTGACCGAATCATTGTGATTGAGAACGGTCAGATCGCAGAAATGGGTACACATACCGACTTATTACGGCTTCAAGGCAAATATCATCAGCTCTACACACGCCAATTCCGCTCTCAGCTTGAGGCAGCATATAACCCTTTTCAATCGCCAAGTGAAATTACAGATTGATGGTATATTAATAGAATGGGACAGGAAAATATAGAACCTGAGCACAAAATAAACACACCGGCAGTGAAGTCCTCACGCAGGTTTTTTACAACCGTTTATCGCGTCATACGCGGAGCGCTCATGACCTTTACGCTCGCCAAAGGTCCGCAAGCTGCCTCGAGTATTTCATATTTCACATTGTTTTCGATTTTCCCCTTATTGTTAAGCGTCGTGGGTATCGGGTCTTTCTTCATGGATCAGGCTACGGTTGAGCAGGAATTAATGAACTTCTTGCCGAATGTCATTCCCATATCACAAGATCTGATCGTATCCAACATTGAACACGTCTTCGACCTGCGCGGACCGGTTTCGACCATCGCTCTTATCGGTCTTCTTTGGTCAGCAACAGCGGTTTTCACCACAATCATTCGCAATATCAATGCCGCCTGGCCAGCTGCTGCGCCGCACAGCTTCATCCGCATGCGCTTATGGTCGCTGGCAATTATCGCCGTCATCGTGTTGGTGCTGATTCTTTCATCATTCTCGCTCACAATCAGGCATTTGTTTTATAACTTAGGGGCCGAGAGAAGTTTCTCAATCCTGAGCCTGTTCATGTCTTCATTTCTTTATACCAAGGTGCTGCCTGTCATCAGTGAAGTGTTTCTATTTTTCGCTCTTTATTACTGGGTACCGCAAATTAAAGTGAACAAGCTATCTGCCTTGAGCGGTGCCGTGGTTGTAACCTTCTTCTGGCAGGTCTTCACCTTCTTCTTCGTTGCATTTCTCTCAAGCGGCTTGGCAAAATACGAATTGATTTATGGGTCTTTGGGGTCTGTAATTGCGTTGATGTTCTGGGTTTACCTGAGCAGTTGGATCGTCTTGTTTGGTGCCCATCTCACTTCCTCAATTGACCGACATACGTGATTTATTTCTGAGCCCTCTTTGACAGTTTTTCGTTGTCAGTTATGTTGAACTCAGTCCTTGAGATGCTGATAATGCCCTCATCAGAAAACCTGTAGAGCAAACGACAAACCATTTCCCTCGTGGTGCCAATCCGCGCCGCCATCTCATCAAGTGTCAGGTTCCGCTCAATAGACAATTGTTGCTCTGAAGCCGAAATGCTCATTAACAAACGGGCGAGTCTGACGGCGATGGGTTGAAAAGTCAGAGTTTCAAGCACTTCACTCGCATATTGAATTCGAGACACAACAAGCTTACATATTTCCCATGAAAACAAGCCATTTGATTCGATGAGCGGCATCAAATCAACTCTTGACCATTGAATAATTTCACTATCTTCATGAACAAATAGATTCGCCGGCATCATCGTGTTATCAATAAAAAAATCGAGTCCCCAAAACACTTCACCGACTTTAAATGTCGCTGCGATGAAAGTTCGTCCGTCCAAAGATCCTTTTTCAGCAACAATTGCCCCATCTTTAACCAGAAAAATATACGGCCAATGATCACCCTGCATCACAAGGTATTCGCCCTTTTTTAATTTTCTTTGAATTGCCTTGGAAGTTAAGTAATTTAGTTCTGCCTGAGATAGGCTTGAAAAGAGAAGGTTTTCAAAATAATCATCTTCAGCCATATGCTCCTCGATATTTCTGATAATTAACCCTATTATATATTAAGATGACAAAAATTGTGGCATTAACCTAAAGCAAAGCAATCCTTTAACCAATCAGGCATACTAATAGAAAAATCACTGGAGGATTAGATGAAATTGAATACACTCCTGTTTATCCTGCTCGTGGGATTACTTTTAACTGGCTGCGCCTCAAAGAACCCATGCCCCGAGGACAGTATCACTTATGTAGATGATATTGCTGCCTTTCCACAAGACCTTTCCGCTTCTCAGCTTCTACAGCCTACTGAAAAAACAATCAAAGGGAAACCGGTCACGGTTGATCGAATTATTGAAGGACCGATATGCAACGATACTTGGGAAGGAACGGTTTATGTTACCTGCAATGTCACACTGCAAAGCTGGGAGATTGAACCGATTTTCTTCTCCAACGGCTGCAACCTCAACATCGAGCCCGGTACAGTGGTCTACGTGGCTGCTCATAATGATATAGCGTTTTATAAAGGCTGTGCAACTTGCCATTAGCAATAGCTGGCCGGAAAATAATAATTTCACAAACAAAAGGAGAAAAATGAAAACAAACTACAAACTTGGTGGAGTCTTGGCAGCACTCGCTGCAGTTATCGGAATAATTGGGCATTACATATTATTCAACCAGTTTTACCAGTTGGGCATGCACGCGGAAGCTGCTGAGCCTGGATGTGAGATCCTTCTTGAAGTGATTCATCCAATCCTGGCGAATATGGGATTATTAGCCGCGGCGTTGTTCTCAGTCAGCGCTTACGGCTTCTTCACTCAGCGAAAATGGGCCTTCTCGCTGTCTGTGGTTGGCTTTATCCTGGCGCTATTGGGCAGTTTCTTTGTGAACATCCCATTTCTTGCGGCAAGTTTGCCGCCTGTGTACTTCATCCTATTCTTTCCATATGTGATCTTCTATTTTCTAATGATGGTGAGTGTTCAAAAAGTTTCCTGGGCTCGTACGCTGCTGGCGTTAGCCACTGGAATAACCTACATTCTTTGCTGGATGAACGGAATAGCCAGTACCAGTCGCATTATCACCATTGGCGCGGATATTTTCATCCTGGTACAAAAACTTCATTTTGTTTCAATGCTCGGTTGGGGAGTTGTGACCGCAGGGATCTTGATAAAACCAAGAGAGTGGCAGCGGGTTCTGGCGTTGACTTCCGGCGCAACCCAATTAATCGTTGGGATTCCATTAGCAATTGTCACCACCCAAGAGCTGGGTCGCTTCTCACTTTTCAGCCTGGCACCTCTCCTCTCGTTTATTCTGGTCATTCTACTGGTAATTCCGGGCTTGTGGAAAAAATGGACCAAATACGATGAAACGATTGTCTAAAATAACAAAATTTCCTCTCACTTCGGGGGATTTCTCCTGATACACCAGAGGAAGAATAAGAGAGTAGCGGTAGATTGTTACCGCTACTTTTATGTATTTCTTGTTGGTCGTATTCGTTTTTCTCGCATCTCCGTTTCATGCTTTAGCCTTGCTTGTGTTCTGAGTGTGATACACTCAGCTAGCGATGGATGTGAGAGATGCGGCAAATAATACGTAAACCCAAATGGCTTATTGCAGGGGTTGTGATGCTTGCGGCCCTCTTGCTGATGGTTATGGTCATTCAAAATGGATTTTCTGCTGAAATCAATCCCCAATCGTTAATTGAAACCTCTGAGGCTGACCTCCACTTGAACAGCACAAGCGTGGTTGCGAAACCTGCAACACAAACAACTCAGCCAACCTTGACCCCTGAACCTGCTGCCCCTGCTATGCCCTCATCCACTCCCACGGAAAACACCCCGCCCGAATCATTTTACATCCGCGACATCGCCGGCAACCGCCAGTATTACGCCCTGGGTTGTGAGGCCAGTGCAGCCGTCGATTTGGCCGCGTATTACAATATTCCGATCTATCAATTTGATTTCCAAATTAACCTGCCCCTTTCAGACAATCCAAACCTGGGATTTGTCGGTGATGTTAATAGCATATGGGGGCAGATTCCGCCCTATGCGTATGGCGTCCACGCGGCACCCGTAGCAGATTTACTCAACCATTACGGCGTTGAAGTACAAGGCGGCAGCGGCTACACACTCGAAGAGATTAAGCAAACTCTTTCTCAATCACACCCTGTAATTGTGTGGGTAATTGGTTCCATGGAATACAGCGAACCTGTCGTTTATCTTGACCAACAGGGAAACTCAGCCATTGTTGCCCCTTTTGAACATGTCGTCATCCTCACTGGCTACAATGCAGATTCTGTGCGCTACCTCAATAATGGAAAATTCGCCGATGTTCCCAACGAAGTATTTTTAAACTCCTGGCGAGTGCTGGAGAATATGGCTGTGTTCCACAAATGATCGATAATCAAAATAGCCGTATTGAGCGAGGGTGGGATTTGCATCGAATCAATTCTATCGGCAAACCTACATCCAAGAGCTTATGAAGCCTAGGGTTATAATCCTTGCTCTCGGCGAAGAGTCGGGTTTTTTAATAGTCCATTTGATAGTTTGAAAAATTTTTATAAACGGCTGAGCATCCATGAGTTTTCTAGCAGGATACACGCATCAATCATCATTATTTATTAAATTGTTATGGCTTTATCACCAAAAACAGGCATAATTCCACATTCTTTAGTTAGTAGTTCAGACCAATGGTTATTATTCGAGTGCGTTTCGTGAACCCAGTGGTCAAAGTTTCATCAAATATTATTTAAAAAAAGTTCTAACTGGAAACGTAATTCATCTTTAAGTCGGTTTCTAACCCAAGTCTTTTGCTTTTCGGTGAGTAGTTCTCCCATACCTGATAGCATGTTTTTGGTACTCATGCCATCTAAAAGGTCAATACAGACTTGAAGAAAATCCTTAAACTCCATACCTGTACGTCTTTCGATCAGTTGCCGGTTGATCGGCCAGTCTTTTGATAAAAAGAACCAACTATCATATAAATCCCGGTTTGTCTTGCCAATTCTTTCGTAAAAAGCCACCAATTTATTTGCCGCCATATCTTCCTTAACCATTACTTTGAGCGGAATTCCCAGATAGCTCTTGATTTCATATTTCGAGCCGAAGTTACGCCTATTGATTTCAACCTTAACATTCTGTGCATCATTCTCCTTATCCGTATATGCCAGAATAAATATCAGGCTATACCTTTTAATATCTGCAATTTTTACCCTCCCGTACTTTTCAAGAATATTTTTAATTTCCTGGAATACATAATCCTTTTTGTCGGAGTCTAAAAGATCAAAGTCCAAATCAACTGAGAATCGATCTAAACCGTAGAAAAGATAGGCTGCCGTTCCGCCTTTAAAACCCAAAATCGGACCAATTCCCGGATGAGAATAAATATCCTTCAGGATTCTTATAAGCACTGTTTTATGATTTACATGGTTAAGCGACATGTTTTTATTCCCGGCTTGATTTATAGTACTTCCTGACTCTTTCGATTAGCTTCTTATTTTCGTAAATCGGAGCCAGTTCATTGACCCTATCCCAATTGACGGGTGAAAGATTATCAAAATGATATTCCGTATTTAGGTATATTACATCCAAGAAAGCCCTTTCAGTCGAGGCAATTGCGTAGCTATCCTTGTTTTCAACACCTGCTGAGTTAAGAAGAATTGAATCCTTGAGTCTTTTAAATTCAAATTTCTGTCCATCCGCAATTATCTCATTGGACTGATATGAGGCTACAAAAATCCGGTCATAATACTGAAAAGTTATTCCTGCGCTTCCCAGTACGGTTTCAAAACTAATGTATGCGGGTGTGTAAATTTTGGACGCAAGCTCAAAGCGATCGTAGTTTTTATCTTTGGCGTAAATTCCACGCCGAACAGAGTAAAGGTCGCCGGTTTTTACATAATAACTGATTCGACTTCTTGCGGTTCCTTCGTCAATATTCCACGCTAATATAAGCTCTTTAAAAGTAAAGAGTGTCTGGTTCGACAAGAGAAGTGGTTTTAAGAATCCTTTTTCCATTTTAACAGTTAAAGGTAAGAATAATTCTAACCTTTAACTGTTAATATAGCATAATTCCTGAATAAATTACAAGTGGCGAGGGTGGGATTTGCGCCGTACTAGTTCTATCGGTAAACCTACGGCCAATGGCTCTTGTTAAACACAAAGTGGCAAGGGTGGGATTTGCATCGTACCAGTTCTATCGGTAAACCCACTTCCAATGGATCTTGATTAAACACAAAGTGGCGAGGGTGGGATTTGTGACCGCAGGGAACGTATCCAATAGCTCTTGGTTAATAGAAAAGTGGCGAGGGTGGGATTTGTGACCGCAGGGAACGCATCCAATAGCCCTTGGTTAATAGAAAAGTGGCGAGGGTGGGATTTGTGACCGCAGGGAACGCATCCAATAGCTTTTGGTTAATAGAACGTTGGGAGGGTGGGTTTTGTGAGCGGGGGGGCGGCTGGGAATAGCTGGGGGGTA
>WPCI01116589.1_pt1 | contig 21418 bp, 22 predicted proteins | sample 5399871 | NCBI WGS metagenome assembly WPCI01 (sample SAMN12869469, study PRJNA574797) | sludge metagenome | isolation source: wastewater treatment of pH7 | place: China:Beijing | collected 2019-05-20 | reverse complement strand
GCTCATTCAGCACCTCGTCGAGGATCTCGTTGATGCGGGCGAGCGCCGAGCGGACGGTCATCTGGCTTCCGTCCGCTTCGATCACCCGGCTGAAGCTAGAGAAGACAGCCATGCCGGGCCCGATCGCTGCCTGCGGCAGATCGACGGGGGCGATGTGGCCTTCCTCAAGTTTGCGGAGGGCATCGGGAAGCTCAGCCTTAAGTGAGGCGAGGAAGCCTCTCCGGTCCGTGGTCGGAGCATCTTCGGGACGTGGCCGCAGTGAAAGGACAATCGACGAGGCGAGTGCGTTAGTCCCGTGGCTCAGCATCCGGTTACTGAGTTCGCTCCTCATCGGCCAGGTCGCTGTGATCTCCCAGCCGGCGCGGATCATGCCATCAAGCAGGGTTTCCCAGCCCGTGGACGCCTCACCATCAGCGTCCGAGTCGGACTGTTTGAAGGCGTAGTAGACGGTGATCGGGTACTCGTCAAACGCGCTTTCACGGGCCTTGGCGAACACTTCGTAGAAGCCTTCTTCGAAGAACTTCTTGGCGCCCTCCCTGCCCTCGTGTCGGTACGGGTTGGCGACCAGTTCGTCGGCCTTGGGAACGAGCATGGTTCCGAGAATGTCGGGGTGAACATCTCGCAGCGAACGCCGGAGCCATACGTAGAAGAAATCCGAAAGATCGGAGTAGCCGATGTTGTCGTAGTAGGGGGGGTCCGTGGAAATCAGGTACCCGCCTGGATGGTCGGCAGCAGATCTTTGGTCGGCCTGAGCCAATCCGCTTGCTGGCAACCGATCAAGAACTCGACTCACCCAAAGTGTACTTTCGAGCCATGTACCGCTCGAACTGGCAAAGGGATTCGCTTCGGCCATGTCCCAAGTCATGGGAATTGCCTGGCGTGCAAATACGCCACGGACTTGTTCCTTTGATTTGCTCGAGTCCCAAGAACAGATCGTCGAATTTCGATCAGTCGATCGACTCATGACGAGCCCGAGGAAAGAAACCACCGCGTCCGCGTAGGCTTCGGCTTTGGTTCCTCCTTCGGTGAGGCGTTCGCCGGCTGGCTGGCCGGTGGCGAGGGTGTCGGCCAGCACCTTTTCCCGGGCTTCGCCGACCAGGTCACTGAAGGTAGTCAGCGCCAGAAGCTGCCGGTTGGTGAAGAGGTCGGACCACTTGGTCAGTCCGTAGTTGGGTGTCATGAAGTCCCGGGGGTTGGCCGGTAAATCACCAGATGGCACGTCCTCGGGCTCGTCCACGTCCGCAGCATCCGAATGCTCCTTGCTTGCTTCAAGGTAGACCCGACGGCGATCACCCTCCGCCACCACCGCTATCAGTTGTTCACCAAGCCCCACTTCCCGGCCCTGCGCCCTGATGTAGTTGAGTGGAACTGCTCCGCCGCACGCAACACATTGACCACCTCTACGCCCGACGGTCCCATCTTCATCTTTGGTCGGTGCCTTGGCCGGGTCATGCCCGATCCGGTATTCCACCTTCTTTCCGCTCGGGTGTTCCGGGTCGTTGACCACCTCGGGGATCACGTAGGCCTCTTTGTCTTTTTTCTTGCCGAGCCACCAAGAGCGGACCAGCGGCATCTCGATCCCGCAGGCGGGGTTCGGACAGGTGACGGTTCGCGCCCAGATCCAGGCGATCACGTTCGCCTGGTCACCGTTCGGCAGGGTTGCCTTGGGGTAATGCTGCCCGATTCGTTTCTCGGCCTCGTCTCGCATCCACTCCCCGTATGCCCTCACATCCGCGGCCAGACCTTCGGCCCCGGCCCAACTGCCACGTGACTCGGCCAGGGCAGGAAACACTGGCGGCCGGCCGGCGAACCTGGGTGGGATCTCGATCAGCGCCTTGTTGATCAGGACAGCAACCGGGTTCAGGTCGGAAGCATGGGCTTCCAGGCCCAGCCGTTGTGCTTCCAACGGGATCGTGCCGCCACCGGCGAACGGATCCAGGATCGGAGGTGGGTTGCCGCCAGTTGATTTGAGGATCTCCTCACGAGCCTCGTTCAGCAGTGACTCATCACGGATGTTCTCCCAGACCACCAGCCGCTCGATCAGGTCGTGAAGGCGCTTGCGTTCGGCAGCCTGGGCTTCCTCGGTCGGGAACTCCTCTGGCTTGGAGGAGGGATCATCTACCAGCTGCGCGAACAAGACCGCCCGGGCCGCGGCTAGCGGCCGACGCGCCCACCACAGGTGAAGGGTTGAGGGATGACCGTGGCGGATCGACTTTTCTCGGGCTGCCTCGGCATTGATTCTCTCCAGCGGCAGCGCAACCTCGATCAGTTTGCGCTTCACGACAGCTTCGCTCACTCAGACTCCCTCATCAAGAACATCAGAACGGCTTCTTCGCCTTGGCCCACTCGGATTTCCAATCCGCCCGAGCTGCCTTGGTGGCAAGGCCCCCGGAACTGTATCCGTCAAATGGGTCATCGAGATAGCGGATCTCGTCGTGTTCCGGACCCTCCGGACTCACCTTGACCATCGCCAGCCGGTAACGGGGCCGTGAATTCAGCCCGGTCATGATCTCGTTGTGGGTGATGTAAAAGTCCTCGGCCCCTTCGAAACGGGCTTTCACTTCCACCCGGATCGGCAGCTCACCCTTGACCCGGGAGAGGATGTCGAAGCCCGGGTTGTTGAAGGCCTGCTCCTCCGGTTCACGGCCCAGTTCCCTTTCGGTCGCCATCGCCAGATCAACTCCACGTCGCTCGACCGCCTTCGTGTCCTTGGCGCGAAGCGGCGCGATCTCCTCGGTTTCATCCGACTGATCGATCATCTCGACCGGAAGCACCATGGCCGCCGAAACCACCCGCGGTGGTTTGGCGAAGATCTGCTCCTGCTTTTCGATCAGCGCGAGGCGTTTCTCCATGCGCTGGCTAATATCGGCTGCCTTGCTCATCAGGCTCGCCTCGGATTCCCTCACCTTCTTGCCCTGCTTCGCCTTCTCGGCCGAAACCGCCGCTTCGTTTACCAGCCGATTCTGCTCATGGAGCAAACGCGCTTTGACCTGCTCGCGGGTCCGTTCCAGATCCTTCAGACGGCGGCCTTTTTCCTCGGTCAGGAACTCGTTCACCTTGTGGGCGACCAGCCAGTTCATCGCCTCACCTTCGGCTTCGATCAGCCAGTCCGCTTCGCGTATCGCCTTGACCGGGCCGGTTTCCGGGGCCGCCACACAGTCCAGGTACGGGGCCGGGCCGGCATCCTCGACCTTGCCGCCCTCGGCTACATACGCGTAACTGAACCGCCTCGCCACTGTTGCCCCGGTTCCATCGGCGACCTCCTCCATCAAACCAACCAGCAGCTGCGGCTTTTCCACCTCGGCCGAGACCAGCACCGTGCCCCGCTCGAGGATGCCGCCGGCCTTCTCGATGGTCAGGTCCAGCACGCTGTCGTGCAGCGGGTTGCCAGGGGCGATCAGCTCCGCCCGGTCACTGCGGTCAAGTTCGAAGGTGATTCGCTCGTACCTGGTCGCGATCGGCAGGCGTGACCCCTGCCGCACTTCCACCGGCACGTTCTTGATCTCAAAGGTCGCTTTTTCGCGGGGTGCCATGCGACCCCCGAGGCGGGCGAATGATTCCCGAAAGGCCCGTTCGATGTAATGGGGCTGAAGGCGACGAGCCCGGGCCGCGTCCATCTGTTCGCGGAGTTCGTTCAGTTCGGTCGGAGTGATGTTGCCGGTGACCAGCGACTGTTCCTCCAGCAACTCCCTGATGCCATCGGAGACCCGCTCGTCGATCACCCGCTCCATACGTTCCTGAACCTCGGGCTTCTCGCCCTCCATGATCGCTTCGATCAACAAATCGCGCAGCGGCTTTTCGGCGAAAGCGCCGCCGAGCACATCGAAAACCTTGCCGCCATAGGCCTGGCGTTGCTTTTCGATCTTCTCCAGCAGCTGGATGAAAACCTGGCCTTCACGGGTGTCAACCGCGATCAGGTTCCACAGGTAGCAAGGGTACTTCTGGCCGATCCGGTGGATCCGGCCGAAACGCTGCTCGATCCGGTTCGGGTTCCAGGGCAGGTCGTAGTTGACCATCAGGTGGGCGACCTGGAGGTTGAGGCCCTCCCCGGCAGCATCGGTGGCGAGCAGGATCCTACAGTCGGGGTTGTGGGTGAACTCCTCGGTGATCTGCCGGCGATCGCTTCGCCTGACGCCACCGTGGATGGTGACGACGCTGTCGGGCCGGCCAATCATGGTGCGGATCCGCCGCGCCAGGTACTCGAGCGTGTCGCGATGCTCGGTGAAGATGATCAGTTTGCGCGGCTCACCGTCGCTGCCGGAGAGCGTTTCCTCCTCGATGATGGTGCGAAGCTCCGACCACTTGCGGTCCGTTTCCAGAGCCCGGACCTTGCGGGCCATCTCGACCAGGTCGGCGAGGTCAGCCAACTCCAGGTCGAGTTCCTCGACCGTGCGGGCGGCAGTTGCCGCATCGACCAGCTCCTCTTCCAGATTCTCCAGCTCGGCGGCACTGAAATCCTCGTCATCGAAAGCGTCCGGGTCGATGCCCAGGTTCTCGGTCGGGTCGATCACCCCTTCGCCACTTTCGAGGCGCTTCTTCCAGTCGGTGAGCCGTTCGGAACGCCGGACCAGCGACCTATAGATCGCTTCGGGACTGGAAGCCAGTCTCCGCTGCAGGACCGTTAGCGCGAAACCGACCGTGTTGCGGCGTTTGCCGTCGAGGTTCTTGGCCCGGTTCATGCCTTCCCGGACGTAACTGGTCACTTCCTCGTACAGGTCGTGCTCTGCTTCGGAGAGCTCGTAAGGGATGGTCTTGGCGAAGCGATCCGGAAACAGCGGCTTGCCATCGAAGGTGAGCAGATCCTCCTTGACCATGCGGCGCATGATTCCTTCGGTGTCTGCTTTCTGGGGGTTCTTCGAGGAACGACCCTCATAACGATCCCGGTCGAGCAGGGTCAGGAAAAGCTGAAAGTCATCCTCCTTGCCGGAATGCGGGGTGGCGGTCATCAACAGCAGATGCCTGGTCACCAGACCGAGGATTTCCCCGAGTTGGAAACGTTTGGTCTTCTCCAGCTTGCCGGAGAAATAGTGGGCGCCCATGCGGTGGGCCTCATCGACCACGACCAGGTCCCATTCGGCGCGGCCCAGTTCTTCCAGCAGCTCCTCGTTTCGGGCGAGCTGATCCATCCGGGCGATCAGGAACGGGTTGTCCTCGAAGGCTGAGCCACCGAAGACTGTGTCGTTGGCCGCGGAGTTGAAGATCTCGAAGCGCAGGCCGAACTTGAGGTAAAGCTCATCCTGCCACTGTTCAACCAGCCCGCCCGGGGCGACAATCAGGCAACGCTGAACATCCTCGCGGAGCATCAGCTCCTTGATGTAAAGGCCGGCCATGATCGTCTTGCCGGCACCCGGGTCATCGGCCAGCAGGAAGCGAAGCGGTGTGCGCGGCAAGAGCTCCCCGTAAACGGCCTTGAGCTGATGCGGCAGCGGCTGGATCTCGCTGGTGGTCACCGCGAGCATCGGGTCGTAGAGACCGGCGAGCCTTATCCGCTGCGCTTCGGCCGCGAGCTTGAACTCGGCCGCGTCCCCGTCGAAGCGACGCCCGGCCGGCCCGAACAAGGTCAGCGACGGCTCGTCTTCCCGGGTCAACACGCGTTCATCCAGCCCGCCACCTGGGGTCCGGAAGACGACGGTCAGCGCGTCATCACCATGCATTTCGGCAGACACGATCTCCACCGCTGCACCGGCAATCACCCCCTCAACGTGCTGCCCCTTGGCTATTTCGACGAGTTGAGCCATGAAATCAGGAAGCTACCTCAATGCAGCGGAGTTTCCAGGTTTGGTCAGGTTCCGGTTCGGTCATTCGTGGTGGGTCGGTCTTGCTGACCGAACCTGACATCCTTCGGCTAGTCTCGATGCTCCGGTCAGTCCGAAACTGGGGAGAACGAATGATTAGAGTCAGCCGCCGCGAACGCGCCATGGCATGTGTCCGCGCGTTTCTCATCACTGCTTTCTTGTCCGCGCTGCTCTCCGCTGGAGCGGAGGCCGACGTCTACTCGGATCTCGCGGATTCCCAAAATCAGCAGGCCTCGGCCAAGATCCAGCTCGCGAAAGCGAAAACAAGCGTGGCAACGAGTGAACGGAAGAACGACCGCGCGGAGGTCAGGAAGGACATGGCTGTCAAGCGTTCGGCCGCAGCCCGGGACCAAGTGAAGTCAGTCAGGACCGAGCTTGTCGAAAGTCGGTCGGAGGCCAGTCAAACCCTTGACCAGATGATTCGTGACTACGAGGACAAGAAGGAATCTCAAGAAGACAAGAAAGCCTTGCTGGTTGGTGCCGGAATCGGCTTTCTCCTTCTCGCCATTGCTGTTCTGTTCAGCAGCAGACTTCGTAACTGGAAATTCATCAGCGGGCTCAAGAGCAATGGAATGGAGCGCAAAGGTGCACTCGTCGGCGGGCTGCTCGCCCTCGTCGCCGGGTTCATCCTGGTGGCACAAGATGGGACTATCAAAGGATTGGGAGCCTTCCTGCTTGTTGCGACGGTTGGGCTCGCGGTTCTATTGACTCTCTTGTCACAGGGCGAAGGTGGACGTGAAGGAGAGCGGAACGAAGAGACCCGTCGGCGTCGCTGGCTGGTGACGGTGATAGCGGCCGTGCTGTTCTTGCTTTTCGTGGGGTCGACCGGCACCGGAGCAGCGACTCCTGACCCGGAGAAGCCTGATCCTTCACCGAAGCTAGTGCTCGATGCCAAGAACTTTGAGGGCGATCCGGCATCTCCGGCGAGCCCGGAACTGATTCGGGCAAAGCGTTCGGCAGCCCCCTTGGCGGCCGCGGCGGCCCTGGCGGGGAAGGCCAGCAGGGAAGCTCGATCGAACCTTCGTCAAGCACGAAGCGAAGTACGTCGCGCAACTCGGAGTGTGAGGAGAACTGGCCGGGCGGTGCGTCGGAACTCAAGGCGGGTGGCACGCCACGAAGCGATAGTTCGCCGGGTTGCGGCAAGGCAGGCTGCCGCCGCTGCGGCTGCGGCAGAGGCTGCCGCGGCCGAGTCCTATACGCCGAGCGTGCCCTCATATTCGTCCTGTGACGCAGCTCCGAGTGATATTCCGGTCCCTCCGGGCAGTCCACTTGATTCGGATGGCGATGGCATCGGTTGCGAAAGCTGATCTAGTGAGTCCGGAATGAATTGAAGTCGCCCTCGGTTTCGAGGACGATCGACGCGAATACCTCAAAGACGGCGATCTTTGGGTCCGAATCCAGATCATCGGAGGGGAGTTCCAAATAGTGGAAATCCATTCCTCGGACCCGGTCTTTCGCCGGGCCGAAGTACTTCCGAGCGAACTCGGGATCTTTCGAAAGTTCGACCCGGCCTCTCTCATCGACCGGGAAGTGATCTTTGGCAGCAGCTCTACGAGCGATCGCGAACGCGAACGGGGCACTGTTTTCCGGTGAGCTTGGACGCTGATGCTGGCCATATCTGGCTTGCAGGTTTCTCGTGATCCCCACATACACCGGCTTTCCGTCCTCTGCGAACAAGTAGACCCCGGGGGCTTTCGGTGGGGGCAGCTTTTGCCCGTGCCGGTGAGGCGTGGACGAGCGGCTGACCGATTCAAGGTCTACCTGAGGACCCGAATCGACCTTTCACTGCCATGCTCTCTGGCCAGCGGTCGTGCCACTGGCCCGCTACTCCGCGGCAGGATCGGCACCCTGAAGTATCTTCCACGACATGTCGAGTGAGATGTCCATCAGCTTTCGGAAAGGGCGCCTGATCCGTGCATTGTTCGAGATCCTTAAGGACAACCCCGACGGACTGGCCGCTAAGGACGCGATCGCCATGGTTCGAGAGAAAGTCGAGCTGGCCCCGCAGGAAGAAGGCAGCTTCGAAAAGACCGGTCAGGAGAAGTTCCCGAGCATTGTGAGGTTCGCGACCATTCCGACCACCAAGGTTGGCTGGATGGTCAAAGACAACGGCACATGGACAGTTACTGATCTGGGGCTGAAAGCTCTCGAGGAACTTCCCGAACCCGAGGAGCTCTACAAGTCCGCGAGGGACCTGGCCAATGCTCAGAAAGGGGACTCGCCAGGTTCGGACGCATCCGTCGAGTCCGAGGACCTAGAAGAGGAAGTCTCCGCGGCAACTTCCCTGGAGGAAGATGAGGATGCTGCCCGCACCGAGATCATCGAGTACCTGGGGAAGATGCCGCCATTCGATTTTCAGACAATCTGCGCCAAGGTCGTCGCAGCGCTCGGCCACGAGATCGCGTGGATCTCTCCGCCGGGGCCCGATGGCGGACTTGACTTCGTGGCCTACGCCGACCCGATCGGCGCCACGGGCCGCCGCATCAAAGGGCAGGCCAAACGCCAGCAGTCGAAGCAGGATGTCAGTGACGTAGGAGCATTCATGGCGAAGCTTTCCGGGGACGACGCCGGTGTCTTCATCGCTCTGGGCGGTTTCACGAAAAATGCGGAAGCCGATGCTAGAGCCGACGCGCGCAGACTCATGCTGCTTGATGGTGGCGACCTGGTCCGACTCTGGATCGAGCACTACGACCGGCTCGACGAAGAAGCAAGGGCATTGCTTCGCTTGCGTCCCGTGTGGCGCCTCGTCACGACGAGCTGAAATTCGGTGCTCCGAGCAGCCTGGAGGATCGAAGTTGCCCCCAACACCGTCAATGAACCCGAGGACCAGGGCGGTTCCGCCGAGTCCCGATCCGGGCCAGTCAGTTGATGGAATTCGCGGGGACCGATTTGGTTGTCCGGAACAACAAGGAAGCTCCGGGATCCACTCGGTCGTCGCCCCTTCGGGAGCTCGAGAACCGTGGTCGGGATGTGATGTTGCCTGCCATCGGGGCCGACCCGAAGGTGGCAGCCATGGACGAGCTTGAAGTCCCTAACGCCGTTCGCGCGCAGCAGCCGGCTTGCTTCGCCGATCGGGACCGGTGGCTTGCCCGTCCACTTGCGGCACTCCTCGCAGTCGAATTCCTCGCGCCAATCAGTTCGACCTGTCATTTCTTGCCTCCATCGATCCGGCTTTAGCACCGTTTCCGGGAGACACTCCCGTTCGGTTGCTGCGGTATCACAGGGCCGGACCCTCAACCGCTCTTGATAGATGCCTTCAGAGTCGAAGATCCCGGGCTGATCTGACAAGGACTCTCAGAAATCCCTCTTACGGGCCGAAAATGTCAAACGGCTGCTTGAAGATCTGGATCATGACCGACCGGCGGTAGTTCCGGATGCTCGGTCGGCGCCGGGACCAGCATCGTCCCTTCTCCTACGTTCTGACAATGCTTCGACCCATCCGATCGAGATGGGAACATACGTTCGTGTTCGACGACTTTCCAGATAGCCCCGACAACGACGAGATCGATCCCATCTTTGAGGCCGGATTTCTCTGTGCTCCCCTGGTAACTCATCCCTCGAACTGGATCAACCGGAGAGTTGAGACAGTCGAGATGCTCTCCCACGAAGAGACCCGGCGCAGGGTTTCGGTTGATTTCACCCTCCCGGCCAACCGCGAGGAATGGCCGGAGACCCCGGAAGGTGTCGCGGTCCCAATCTCGGTCCTGACCAAGCAGCGTCGCCGTAACTTTGACCTGCGGGATGCGAGTGGATCTGCGCTCCCAGTCCTCGGTCGGCGGCAGAATTCGATGATGACGCACGCCGCGCTGTTCGCCTCGGCACTCAGTGCGATCGACTCAGACCGACTTTCGGATGATCATGTTGGTCTTCTGGCCGAACAGCTTTGGGGAGTAGTAACTGAACCGGCAATAAGCGCGTTCGAGGTAGCCGGGGCCCTGATGGAAGCGGCGCATTCGGACCAGGGATGGCTCCAACCACTCTTCGACGACAACGCGTTCTTGGAACTGTTCAGCTCAATAGCGGGCGGTTACATTTTGTTCGCCGTGATCCCAAGCCCGGAAATGCGACGTCACATAGTCAAGTTCAGCTATGGCGACGATTTCGATTTCAGCGACCGCTTGCGCGAACCCCGATGGCATCTTCACGGGCTCCTGGACTGGATCCGTACGCCCGACGGTCAACGTTTCATCATCGACAACGAAGTTTCTCACTGGGCAGAGAGCTTCCATCTGGAGATAGCCATTCCCGAAGAGTTGAGAATCCGCGCCGCTGTTCTCTTCGAGGAGACTGAAGCGGGTCCAGAATCCGTCGGTGATCCGGAGCTGAACGTCGACCGGGCATCCCTCTACGCGCCGGCAGGACATGACGCCAATGTTGACGCAGCACTCGTCGAGCTCATTCCGGAACGCAGCGGACAGATCGTCCAACGATTTTCAATCGGGCTGCTGGTCACCGCGACCCTGCTGCTCGGGTCATTCGTCGGGTTCGACCAAGGCACATCGGATGCCGCGGTCTCGATCCTGCTGGTGGGGGCGGCGCTTTTCTCCGGAGTTAGCGCCTCGGCGGGAAGGCACATTCTCGTGACCAAGGTGTTTACCGGCGCCCGCAAGGCAACAATGCTCGTTGCTATCGCGGCGGTCATTGGTGCGCTTTCGCTCACTCTCGACCTGAGCGCTGCGACCCGAAGCAATATTTGGCTTGCCGGAGGCACCTTGGCTTTGATGGCCACAGCACGACTCGCGCTTGCCACGATCCGGGCCGCACGGTGAGCTACCATCGTTTTTGGAGGGAACAGCTTATGAGCAAGAATCACGACATCCAGATCAACAAGTCAGGCGCATACCGGATCAGGTCGGGAGAATCCGGCCCTGCTCGGATCACCCCGTACAAGGGGACTCCCCCCGCACCGCAGACCCCCATGCCTGAAGGACAGGCAGAGGGTGTCAAGAAGCTGCATAGGAAGCTGCGTAGCAACGGCTGAGGATGCGGCCTCGGACGGAGTGATCCGTTTTCCTGCTGGTCAGGAGTAGGTCCGCCCCTCCCACGGGGACCCCTCCTGACACGACTCGCCCGGTCAGAGGAGGATCACTTCGACTGGATCCAGCTTGGTGAAGTCCTTGTCCTGAGTCAGGACCGCGACACCGTGCCTGAGTGCGGTTGCCGCGATCCAGGTGTCGAGGCGACGCAGCTTCCGCCCTTCTGAACGTGTCGCGTCAGCGAGCCGGGCGAAGCAGCTTGCCGTCTCAGGGTCGATGGGAATCAGGGAGGTGGACCGGTCACGTGAAAGCGTGTCCAGCCGCAAGGCACGTCTCCCGGCATCCGTTGCCCGGAGCACACCCAGTTCCAGCTCGGCGGCGGTAATCACCGAGACGCCGATCTCTTCCGGGAGTGCGTCGAGTTCACGGCCGGTTTCCTGGGCTACGAAGACCGAGGTGTCAGCGATTGCCCTGGTCATTCATCGTCGATCGTGGCTTCACGCACAGCGGCTATGTCCTCCAGCAACCCCGAGTCGGCCGGGGCTTCGACGAGGATGTCGCGCAGCCGATCTGAGGAAACCCACGGGCTTCGAGACAACTGGTGGGGAACGATGTCGCCGACCGGTCGCCGGTTCACCGTCAAAGTGATCGGCACGCCGTTCTCTACGTCTTCGATCACCTGGCTGGTCGAGTTGCGAAGCTCCCGAATCGAGACTTTGCGAACCATAGCCGCAGCGTAGCGCTCGGTGCTACGGACCGGGACGATCTCTTTCCCGCGCTGATGCCAGTCAGGGAATGATCTGGATTCTGCCCGGCCAAGGGCCGAGTTCAGCGACGGTGTCGATGAATTCGAGGACCAGGGCGGTTTCGCCGAGCTTTTCTTCGTAGATGTCGGCGAGGGACTGGTAGTACCAGAGGCTTCCTTCTTCGCCTCCCGTGAAGCGGTCCCAGATCTCTTCGCCTGCTTCGTGGCTGTCGAGGAGGATCGAACGGACGTTGTGGAGCTTGTCGGCGAGTGAAACCCGGAGAACCTTGCGGCCGAAGTCGTCTGTCGGCAGAGCTTTGAGGTCAGCCAGATAGGCCTCCTTGCGGGCGCGCCAGGGTGGTTTCGGATCCTCGAAGGTGTCGCTGAGGTGAGCGACTATCTCGGCCACCTCGTCTCCGAACTCGGCGCGGATGCGGGCAAGGGTCTTTTCGCCACCGGCGTCCTCGGGTCCGTCGTGAAGCAGGGCGGCGAGAACCTCACTCTCGGAGCCGCCGTCATCGATCACGATGCTGGTGACTCCGAGCAGGTGACCCATGTAGGGGACCTCTGACCCCTTTCGGGGCTGCTCACCGTGCAAATCCAGGGCCAGGTCAATGGCCTTACGAAATCGATCTGTGTCAAACATGAAACTCATTTCTACTTGGCAGGACATGACGGAAGTCTGGAAAGCAGCCACCGATCTGACAGCGAAATCATTGACGCTGTCAGGAAACCGTGCCTGGATCCGATCCTCCCTACGATGCTGCCAGTCGAGGAATACATTCCGCCCTTTGCGCTGATCGTCGTCGGCCCGGCGACGACGATCCGGCCAGGCCAGGAGTCGAGGACGAACTTCAGGACCTGGTTGGACCGGACATGAAAAAAAGACTTGACCCCGGAGGAGTTCGTGACCTGCTCCGGCTGGCGGTACGCGAAGACCATGCCGGAGTGCCCACACGAATACACGGTGCGTGACCTTTCACCCGAGGAAGAAAGACCACGGTGATGGTCAGGATTCGCTTGACGGCTTCGCAGCTTCAATCACCTTCTCGGCGAACGCCTCTTCTGACCCTTGAGCGGAAAGCAAGTTCGCGTAGGTGAGAGTTGGCCAGGTGTTCCAGTCGCCTTCACCAATGTCCTCAAGGTCGGTGACCGCCCCAGGAACCTCGCGGACCAGTGCGAGCAATCGGCTCATCTCTCCATCTGACCGATTCGCCATGACAGTGCTCAGGCCCAATCCAATTCCGTAGGTATAGCCATTCAGGCGAACCGGGAAATCGGTCCCTCTGGCCAAGTAGTAGTTGACGGTTGGTGCCGTACTCCCCTTTCCCATCTCGTACGAAGCGCCGGCCTGAATCAAGAGCTCATGGAGCCGCATCACCCGCCCCGCAATGGCTTCACTTTCGGTCCTCTTGGCAACCTCACGGAAGAAGTCCTCAAGAGACCAACTGACCTGGACTCTCGGTGAGGAGCCACCTTTTACCTGGCGGGCTGCCTCAGATCGCCCGATCACGCTCGACATGAGAGTCGTCGCCGATCCACCTTCGGCTGCGAACTGCTTGACTTCAAGCCCGATCACCTCGGTTGACTCCATCTGTTCGTTCAAGAATTCGATGATTCGTCTGAGCTCGCGCGGGACTTCGTCGGCCACGAAGACAAGACGAAGCCTTCCCAACCGCAGGTTCGCCCCAACCCTGTTCCAGAACCTTTCCGGGTCCTCATCGCCCAGGAAATCTGCCAGTTCCGTTTCGGCATTGCGGCCGTCACGCTCTGCACCCGACTCAAAACTCGTTCTGATGCTTTCCTGGCTCCAAACGGCTGAACCGTTGGCCGCGTAGTCCAACATCTGGCCGACTACCTCTCGCCTAATTCTCGAATCGGAGCTTCGTTTCACTTCAACGAGAGTTGGAATCGCATCCCGGTCAACGAAGAGGTGATCGAGGCTCCACCTGGCTCCGCTGTCCTCGGTTTCGGAGATCCCGATCTCTCGTTGAATCAAGAGCCAGTCGGACTCACCCCTGGCCGAATCACCGGCGAGCAGTCCCGGGTACTTCGCAAGCAGTTCCTGAAGTACGTCCTCTGCTTCGTAGGGAACCTCAATCATCCGGTTGAGAACCCCATCCCCAGTTTCAAACATTGCGGCCATTTTCCGAACTTGCCTTGTTCTGCTCAGCAGGTCGTGAGCGGTACGCGAACGGTCGGGCCGCCGTAGGCCTTGACCCGGAGGCGCGAGTACTCATAGAGGTGACCCCAGCAGCGGACCTTGCGGTAGAGGGTGAGCTTGCCCGGGCCGTGATCCCAGTTGGAGGCACCGCAGAACGGGTCGCAGGTGTTCCACCAGATGGTTCCGAAACCCTTGATTCGCTTCTGACCCCAGGTGCGCCAGCGGATCGAAGTGGCGTACATCCCGTTGTCACCACAGAAGAAGTTCATCTTCGCCGGGCGCTTCTGGGGCTTCCCCACCCCGCACTTGGCTTCGACCCCTACTCCAGCGTTGGCGCCACCGGGCACCGCCCAAGCCAAGACCAGCATCGCGCACAGGACAACCAGCACCTTTTTCATCGCATTACCTCTCCGTAGGTTCGTCTGTCGCCAGAGTCTAGAAAGGGCCGATCGATCTGACAACAGCCGAATCCTCGCTGTCAGGAAACCGCGCCCGAATCCGACCCTCCCTACGATGCTGCCAGTCGAGGATTACATTCCGCCCTTTGCGCTGATCGTCGTCGGGGCGATCCTTGGCGGGATCTTCGGGGACGGATCCGCGGTCGGGGTTGTTGGTGGCGGACTGTTCGTCTGGGGGTTCTTCTGGACGATCCGGGTCTGGTGTGATCACGGAGAGGCGATCAATTACCTGCGAGACCGGGACCGGTCCGAACGATTCGAACGACTGGTCGAGGAGATGGACCGTGACCGGCGGGCCTGACCGTCGCCGGTCAGACGACGATGATCCGGCCAGGCCGGGAGTCGAAGACGAGCTTCAAGACCTGGTCGGACCGGATTCACATCGTCGAGATGAAGGTGATGACCGTGAGGACGACCTCGACGTCGGCCTCGGCGGGAAACTCCCTCCCGACCATCCGGACGCCGACCTGATCGACGACCTGGACCTCTGAAAGCTCTCGCTCCGCTCTCGGGTTTGTCAGGTTGCGGCCCCTGCTGCCGACCCTTCAACTGGAGACAAAGGAAAGGGGCCGGATGGGCTGGTATGAGTTTGACGAGAACGAGGTCGTGAGCTGCAAGTGTGGCTGGAGCGGCCCCGCAAGCGCCGGAGGGATCGAATTCTTCGGTGAATGTTTCTCTTACGAATGCCCCGAATGCGGCCGGACCCTGGCGGTGTTCTCCTATCCGTTGATCGAGGAGACGAAACGCAAGGCTGCGGAAGGAAACGAGAAGGCGCAGGGTGAACTCCAGGCGGCACTTGGCCGCGAGTCATTCATGGAAAGGGCCAAAGCCAGCGAACTGGAACGGCCCGACCAGCTGCCCGACCTGGACGGTGACGAGATCGTCATCGAATGGGACTTCGAGGACCGGGAAAAGCAGGGCGGGGACTGCTGGACCGTGCTTCGCCACAACGGCCGGGAGATCTGGCGGGAGGTCGCCTACTACGAAGGTGGTAGCCGGTACCACGCGGTCACGACGATCCTGATCGAACGCTACGGCACCCGCCTGGCCGGCTTTCCCGCCACCGAGGCCAGCCGGCTCTACCTCTACGGCGATGACTGGCGCAGCGACCCGGTCGGGGAAGTCAGCGGCCGCATCGAGCGAAACCGCAAGACTGGCACCGAATAGCAGGCGTGAGGACCGGGCAGAGCGGTCCAGGTGCCTTGACGATTCGTTGGTCCATGGTGACCAGCGGGGCGTCGAGTAGTTCAGCCAGGGCGACGTCCTGACGGTGGTGGGTCAGGCGGCTGGCTCGAAGGTAGCGATCCCGAGGTCCCGCCACGCCGCCAATAGTTCGCGGTCACCAGCAATCGCGACCAGCCCGGAACCGGTGCCGTCCGTCTCGATTTGATCTCGTTCCTGAACCAGGGCGGCAGCGGCACAGTGAACCGCGTCGAAACCGCGCAAGCCGAAACGCCATGCGAGACCGCCGGCTCGTTCGGCCAGATCAAGATCGAACTCGATTACCCGGAAGTTCTCCCACAAGGTCCGAAGGCGGGAAATGGACGGGCGCACACCCTCGTCCGGCAATCTCCCCTGCCGATTGGCACGACGCAAGGCCGCGACAGACTCCACATAAAGCAGCCTCGTCGCCATGACGATGTCGGCCTCGACCCAGGCCTGCCGACAGTCGGGCGCGTACTCGTCGTTCAGCAGGAGAGGCACGAACGCCGAGGTATCGAAGTAGGCGAGCACCGGTCAGCGGTCGAGAAAGTCACGAAGCGAGAATCCGAAATCGAGCGGCTCGCCGGGATCACGCTTGGGTGACAACGCCGGAGTTATCCGTCCCTCCCTCTCCAGGCCGGCGATCGCGGCGTACTCGTTTAGCGGCAGGATCTCGGCAATCGGTTTGCCGTGATCGGTCACCACGATCCGGTTCCCCTCGACCACAGACGCGAGGTGCTTGCTGAGCCCATCCCGAAGGTCGCGTATCCCGACCTCCTGGCTCCCACGCTTTGTGGCGCTTTTCTCACTCACAGTAATGGCCATTATATCTCCACTCGTTCTTGAAGTCCAGCCGTCAGTGAGGCAAGCCCGCAGCGAGCATTTTTCTCCCCCAGACGGGTTCGGGCCTCCAGCCGGGAGGGTGGGTGTGCCGATCAGTTCGATACCCCCGTCGGCCCGGCGGCCCATCCTTCGCTAAGCCGAGACCTGGTTCAGCCAGTCAGCAACCGGCAGCATCGGAGCAGGGCCAAACCACCAGACATCGCCTTGGCCCGGGAGCACGTTCATCCCTCGGGAAGAGCGTGGCCGAATCCGGAATGACCAGTCCCGCGGCCCGACGGACGGCCGGGGCGAGTTTCGCCTGTCCCGGACTTAGGGGAAAGAGCAGCCGCTTCCGACGCGGATCGGCCGCCGGTCCGACCCGTTTACGAAAGGAACGAAGATGCCCCAAAATGATGATGGGAAAAAGTTCTGCCTCGAATTCACCGACTTCCACGGGGCCGACATGCCCTGGCTCATGGAGAAAGCGCGGGCGATCGGGGAGGTTCTGGTCCCCCGCCTCGGCGGAAATCTGGAGTGGGGCCAGGTGGTCGTCCTGCCGGATCGAAAAGGAATCGGGCTCGGACCGCGGTTCCCGCCGGAGTTCTATGCGAGCCACGGCAAAATCAGGCCTGTATCACCGGTGATACACTCGGATCGTGAGGCGGGTAAGCGTTCGCGAACTCAGAAACCAGGGCGGCAAGGTGCTTGACCGGGTCCAGCGCGGCGAGCGGACAATCATCACTCGCGATGGCGAAGATGTGGCCGAGCTAAGACCTGTGCGAAAGAGCCTGTCAGCCGAGGCGCTCATTGAGCGACGCCGAAACCTCCCCTCAATGGATCCGGAACTGCTTCGCCGTGACATCGACGAGATTCTCGACACGAACCTTTGGAACCTACGATGAACCAGTCCGAGGAGGGGCTGCTCGACACTTGTACCCTGATCCTGCTCGAAAAGCTGGACCCCCGGGAGCTTCCCCGGAAGCCGGCGATTTCCACGATCACCCTGGCGGAGCTAGCCATTGGCCCCCTGGTAGCGAAAAGCGAATCAGAACGTCTGCTTCGCCAGTCACACCTGCTGCTGGCCGAGGCTGACTTTGATCCGATTCCGTTTGACGACCAGGCTGCCCGCGCCTTCGGGGCAGTAGCCGCGAACCTTCATGACACAGGGCGAAAGACCGCTGCCCGTTCACTGGACGCAATGATCGCGGCCACAGCCATATCGAGGGGTCTTCCGCTTTTCACCGCGAACCCGCGTGACTTCGAGGGGATCGCTTCACTCGAGGTTCGTCAGGTCTGAGGTTCCGCGCCGACTCGATCGGACATGAAAGCAGGGTTGACCCCGGAGGAGTTCGTGGCACGGAGGAAACCACGATCGTCAACCGCCAGCCGGTCACACCGGAAGCCGTGACCGAACTTGAACAACGGATCGGGGGTCCGTACGGCTAGGCTGCCACCGTGTCCTTCGCGGTTCGCCATCTGCGTCGACTGTTTCCGGGCCTCGAGGCAATTCACCGTTACCCAGGGTCCCGCCGGCCGGATCTCCTGGCCGGTCTGGTGCTGGCCGCGATCCTTGTGCCCCAGGGCATGGCCTACGCGCAACTGGCCGGGTTGCCGGCGGTCACCGGGCTCTACACAACAATCGCCTGCCTGGTCGGCTACGCGCTGTTCGGGCCTTCCCGGGTCCTGGTTCTCGGGCCCGACTCGTCGATATCGCCACTGATCTTCGCCGCGATCGTTCCGCTCGTGGTAAGCGACGATCCCGGGCAGGCGATCGCCCTCGCCGGGATGCTCGCAATCCTGGTCGGGCTGGTCGAGATCGGCCTTGGCCTGGGCAAGCTCGGGTTCGTAGCCGATCTGCTCTCGAAAGAGGTCCAGGTCGGCTACATGAACGGGTTGGGCATCACGATCATCGTCGGCCAGTTACCGAAGCTGTTCGGCTTTTCCACCGAGGCGGATTCGTTCCTGGGTGAAGTCCGGGCCTTCGTCGAAGGGATCGGCCAGACCCACGCCACAACGCTCTTGCTGGGGATTTCGGTGCTGGCCATCCTGCTGATCCTGCCGTTGATCACCAAACGACTGCCCGCGGTACTGGTCGCGGTGGTAGCCGCCACCGTGGCCTCGGCGCTACTCGGCCTGGCCGACCATGGGGTCGCCACGGTCGGCTCGCTACCTCAGGGAATCCCCGCCCCGTCGCTTCCCTTCACCAACGCCGGCGACCTGCCACCACTGATCATCGCCGCGGTTGGCATCACCCTGGTCTCACTGACCGACACGATCGCCACCGCCACCAGTTTCGCCAGCCGCCGGGGCGAGGAGGTCAAACCCAACCAGGAGATGATCGGGATCGGGACCGCCAACATCGCGGCCGGGTTTTTTCAGGGGTTCGCGATCTCGACCAGTGGCTCGAGGACTGCCGTGGCCGAGCAATCCGGGGCCAGAACCCAGCTCACCGGTCTGGTCGGGGCGGGCCTGGTCGCGATGCTGCTGCTGTTCCTGAACGGCCTCTTGGCCGATCTGCCTGACGCGGCCCTGGCCGCGGTCGTGATCGGAGCTGCCCTCTCGCTGATGGACATCGGCATCCTGCGCCGGTACAACGCGATCCGCCGTAGCGCCTTGGGCGTCTCGCTGGTCGCAACCGCGGGCGTCGTTCTGCTGGGGGTCCTGCAGGGGATCGTGATTGCTGTCGTGCTGGCGATCATCCTTTTCTTCCGCCGTAACTGGTGGCCTCACGGCGCCGTCCTCGGGCACCTGGAAAACAAAGAGGGCTGGCATGCCCTGGCCGACTACCCGCAGGCCGAACAGATTCCCGGAATAGTTGTTTACCGCTGGGAAGCACCGCTCTTCTTCGCCAACTCCGGACGGTTCCGCGAAGAGATCAGAAGGCTGGCCCGCGAGCATGAACCCAAGTGGATCCTGATCCAGTGCGAAGCGATCACCGACGTCGACGTGACCGCCGCCGAAATGCTTGAACAGCTGGACCTCGAATTGAACGCGGCCGGCATACACCTCGCCTTTGCCGAGATGCGCCACCGCCTGCAAGAGCTGACTCTGCGCTACGGCCTGATGGATTCGGTTGATCGAAACAACTTCTTCCCGACCGTCGAGGCAGCCCTCTCCAAAATCCGGTGACTTTCCGGGTCCTACTCGCTCAGCACGTCGGCGACCGGTCGCCTGGGCTCGGGCTTCACCTCGGGGCCAAAACCGAGCCGCAACAACAGTTGGGGGAATCCATCCGGACGGCCGATCGCCCGGGCCAGCCTCCCACGGACCTCCGCAACCTCAATCGGCTGGTTGAGAAACGAAGCCGAAACCCCAGTCGCACCGGCGGCCAGCAGGATCCGCTGCAGAGCCCGCCCGGTGGCGACCCAGGCGGCCGGGTCCTCGGCCGCCGTCCAGAGAACGGCAAGCAGAGGCGAAGCCTGGGCCAGCTCCTGGTCCTTGGCCGCCTGCCCTTTGCCAAGGTCGAAGGAACGGATCACCAGGGGACCGGCGTAGGACATCAGGTCATTGAACCCGAACCCGTAGCCGCGCATGCCGTCACCGTTTCGACTTCGGTTGGGGTGGATCCAGGCGGCCAGCTCCCGCCGGAAACTGCGGTCGGCCATCTGGATGCGGTCCCCTTCCGCGACCAACCCGGCCACCTCGGACCGTTCCCCTCCGGTGATTTCATGCAACCCCGCACCCGCGGCGGCCGCCACGGCGCGAAGCTCGTCGACCAGCCCGTCGGGCAGCTCCCGGTCCTCGAAAGCCTGACGGTTGGTGTGGCGCTTTGTGATCGCATCGAAAAGCCGGCTCTCCGCTTCTTCCGGCCTGCCGTCTTCGTGGAAGATGATCCGAGCCAGGAGATCTTCCTCGTCGGGTTCGGGAAGAACAGATACATCGGTTCGAAGGCCAAAATGCGCCGCCGCGATCAGCAGGGTTTCAAGTGCGGCGCCGCAGCTGATCAGCAGCTCACGGTCTTCAGCGTCGACAACCGGAAGCGCACGGCTGCGGTCCGCCCGCAGTTCGGCCGAGTCACCTTCGATCCGGAAAAGCCAGGGCTGAGTGTTGTGGCCGGAAGGAGCGAGGATCGCGTAACCGAGAAGAAAGCGGATCCTCCCGGCGACGCTACCGGTCGAGGGGAAGTCGCTTTCGTCGATCATCCATACCTTCAGTGGCAGACCGGCCTTGCCCTTCTCAGCCCACGGTTCGCTCATATGGCTCGATCCTATATCTCGAAACATTCTCTTCTCGCGAATGGCTGAGGGCCTCGCTGAACAAGTCAGCCCGCCGTCTCGGGATGGCGTCACCGGCTTCGGTAGATTCGCCCCCGATGAAAGCTGCGAGATTTGAGAGCTACGGTCCGCCTGATGTGGTGCAGGTGAGTGAACTTCCCGCCCCGGAACCAGGGAGTTCCGAGGTGCTGGTCCGGGTGGTGGCTGTCGCGGTCACCTCCGGAGATGCCCGGATCCGGGCGGCGAGGTTCCCGCGGGGATTCGCTTTCCCGGCGAGGCTGGCCTTCGGTTTGCGTGGCCCGCGCCGCCAGGTTCTGGGCAGCACCTTCTCCGGGGTTGTCGAAAAGACGGGGCCCAAGGTAAGCGACTTCACCCCGGGCGACGAAGTCTGTGGAATGACCGGAATCCGCATGGGCGCCCACGCCGAATACCTTGCGGTTCCTGCGGCGAAGCTGGCCCGGAAGCCTGCCGGGGTCTCACACGCGGATGCGGCCGGGATCCTTTTTGGCGGCAGCACAGCGATCTACTTTCTGAGAGACCAGTGTGAAATCAACGAGGGAAGCACCGTCCTGGTGAACGGAGCCTCCGGGTCGGTCGGAACCGCGGCGGTCCAGGTCGCCAGACACCTCGGCGCCACGGTAACGGCAGTGTGCAGCTCGGGCAACCTGGAGCTGGTTCAGCGGCTGGGTGCCGACCACACCGTCGACTACCGCGAGACACCGGTCACGGAGCTGCCCGAACGTTTCGATGTGGTTCTGGACACGGTCGGCAACATCGACCGGAAGTCGGGAAACGATCTGCTGAGCGAGAACGGCGTGCTGCTGCTGGCGGTCGCAAGTCTCGGTGAGACCATCCGGCCCGGCGGGAAGGTCAGGTCGGGCAGTGGACCGGAGGATCCGGCCGACTTCGAGTATCTGCTCGATCTCGTCGAATCTGGCCGACTCGACCCGGTCACAGAAAAACTCGATGGACTAGAGCAGATCACCGAGGCCTACGAGCGGATCGATTCCGGCCACAAGACCGGCAACCTGGTGCTGCACC
>WPCI01369600.1_pt1 | contig 21444 bp, 21 predicted proteins | sample 5399871 | NCBI WGS metagenome assembly WPCI01 (sample SAMN12869469, study PRJNA574797) | sludge metagenome | isolation source: wastewater treatment of pH7 | place: China:Beijing | collected 2019-05-20 | reverse complement strand
TCCGAGCCGGCACCGAGCTCATCCACCCCCTCGCCGTCACCGGTGAGCGGCCGCTGCGCTTCGAGGTCGACGGTCTGCCCGACGGGATCGTCGTCGACGACGACGGCATCCTCCGGGGCCACGCACCCGAGGACGACGGCGCCCACGACGTGCAGGTCCGGGTCAGCAACTCCCACGGCACGGCAGCGGCGACGGTGCGGATCTGCGTGGGTCCGCTCCTGGCGTTGACCCCACCGATGGGGTGGAACAGCTGGAACGTGTACGGCGACCGGGTGAGCGCCGAGGTGATCGTGCGGATCGCCGAGGAGATGGTCGCCAACGGCATGCGCGACCTCGGCTACCAGTACGTCAACATCGACGACTTCTGGCACGCCGCGTCACGGGCCGAGGACGGCACGCCGGTGGCGAACCCCGACACCTTCCCCGACGGCATCGCGCCGGTGGCCGATGCGCTGCACCGGCTCGGGCTCAAGCTCGGGATCTACTCCGATGCGGCGCACCTGACGTGCGGCAAGTGCTTCGGGGGGCTCGGCTACGAGCGGGTCGACGCCCGGACCTACGCGGAGTGGGGGGTCGACCTGCTCAAGTACGACTACTGCCACGCGCCGAAGGACCGCGGGACCGCCGAGGAGCGCTACGGAGCGATGTCCCGGTCGCTGCAGGCGACCGACCGCTCGATCGTCCTCAGCGCGTGCGAGTGGGGAGGTCGCCAGCCGTGGAGGTGGGCGGCCGGGCTGGGCGCGTCGAGCTGGCGGACCACCCTCGACATCTTCGACTCGTTCAGCTGGTTCGTCTTCGGCGTGCGCGGCATCGCGCGCCGCAACCTCCGCCTGGCGGATCACGCGGGGCCCGGCGCATGGAACGACCCCGACATGCTCGTGATCGGCAACCGGGGTCGCGGGCGCGTCACCAGTCGACTGGCGGTCCTGCCCAAGGGAGTGCTGAAGGTGCCGCTGCGGGGGCTGAACGACCTGCAGTCGGTCTCGCACATGACCCTGTGGGTCATGATGGCGGCTCCTCTGCTCGCGTCCCACGACCTGGCCGCCGGCAGCCCGCTCGACATGGCGTTGCTGACCAACCCCGACGTGCTGGCCATCAACCAGGACGTCCTGGGCGCGCAGTGCCGCAAGGTGGCGGCACCTCCAGGCATCTGGCAGCTCGTCAAGCCCTTGGCCGACGGGGGCGTCGCCGTCTCGGTCACCAACGTCAGCCCGCTCGCACGGACGGTCGAGGTGGACCTCGCCGCCCTCGCCGGGGCCGCGCCGCCCGGTGGGTGGCGGGCGATCGACGCCTGGAGCGGTGACGAGGTCGAACTCTCGGGACCTCGGTCGGTCCGACTGGCGCGCCACCAGTCGGCGCTGTTCGTCGTCCGGCCTGCCGACTGACCACGCGCCCCCGATTCTGACGAGAAGTCAGCACCGGAACGGTCGGATCTTCACCGTGGAATCCGATCGAGTCGGTCAGAAGTTCGAGGTGCGGATCCCCATCCGGTCGGTCAGGTGATCGGTCAGCCGTGTGACGCCCCAGATCGTGAAGAACATCACGAACGACGGGATGAGGGCGATGTGCGGCGCCGACTCCAGCAGCGGCTTGCCGTCGCCGATGATCGCCCCCCAGCTCGTCGCAGGCGGGTTGACCGACAACCCGATGAGGGCGAGACCTCCTTCGGCGGCGATCGCACCGGCGATTCCCAGCGCAAGGAACACGAGCGCGAACGGCAGCAGGTTGGGCAGCAGCTCGCGCAGGAGCACGCGGTGGTGTCGGGCGCCCATCATCTTCGCCGCGACGACGTACTCCTTCTTGGTCAACGACAGCGACTGGGTGCGCGCCACCAGGGCCACCATCGGGATCGCGGCGACGGTCAGCGCGGCCCAGATGGCGGTGGTGCTGCGGCCGAGCGCCGCCACGAAGCTGATGGCGAGCACCAGGGCCGGGAGCGCCACCATGCCGGCGCTGAGCATCGTGGCCGCGCCGTCGACCCGACCACCGATGTAGGCCGACCTCCTGCCGATGCCACCCCCGACGAGGAGCGCCGCGAACACCGAGCCCACCGACACCACGACCGACGTGCGGGCACCGGCGACGATCCTGGAGAGCAGGTCGCGTCCGATCTGGTCGTTGCCCAACGGGTGGCGCACGCTGGGTCGGGCCGCGGGCCGGTCGTCGGCGGCCTCCTGGAAGCTGCAACCCGGTTGGGGGACGAGCCGGTAGCGGCCGTCCACGACGACGGGCTGGCCGTTCGGGCCGATCTCACGGGTCGGCTGCTTGGTGGTGCACTCGCCCTGCGCGGATGGATCCTGCAGTGGCAGCAGCGGACCGAACAGCGCGAGGAAGACGATGAGGCCGAGCCAGCAGATGGCGACCCACTCGGCGACACGGAGGCGACGGCCTCCGCCGTCACGCACGGCCGATCCGGGGGTCGGCGAGTCGGGCGACGAGGTCCGCCAGCAGCGTCACCACCGCGAAGGCGATCGCGATCGTGGTCGACACCCCGAGCAGGACCGGGACGTCGGCGGTCACCGCTGCGCTGGTCAGCGACGTGCCGAGGCCGACGGGGAAGGCGAAGAGCTGCTCGACCAGGATCGACCCGCCGAGCAGCGCGCCGAACTGCAGTCCCACCATGGGGATGAGCGACAGCGACGACGGTCGGAAGGCGTGGTGGGTGAGGAGGCGGAGCGGTCGGACGCCCTTGGTGCGTGCGCAGAGGATGAAGTCCTCCTGGAGGGTCGACGCGACGTCCGAGCGCAGCACCCGCGTGTAGCCCCCGATCAGTGGCACCGCGAGGGCCAACGCGGGCAGGAAGCACATCTGCAGGTTCGCCAGCGGATCCTCGAAGAACGACACGTACGCGGCCGCGGTCGCTGGGAACAGGTCCAGCTTCACCGAGAACACCGTGATCAACACCAGGGAGAGGGCGAACCCCGGGTAGGACACGAACGCGGTGGACGCGGTGGTGATCATCCGGTCGGCGCGCTGGCCCTCACGGGCGCCGGCCCACAACCCCAACGGGATGCTGACGGTGAGCGCGATGAGCTGAGCGAGGACGACCAGCTCCAGGTTCACGGGGAAGGCACGGGTGATCGACGTCGCGACGTCGTCGCTCGAGTCGAGGTAGCTGGTGCCCAGGTCGCCGCGCACCGCCCCGGTCAACCAGTCGACGTACTGCGCGATCAGCGGTCGGTCGGTACCCAGCTCGTGGGCCAGGTCCGCTCGCTCCGACTCGATCGAGATGTCGACGCCGCGTGCCGCCCCGACCACGTCGACCGGGTCACGGCTGACGCGGAGGAGGAAGAACGTCGCGACGGAGACGAACACCGCCACACCGATGACTGCTGCGACTCGGAGGGTGATGAAGCGTCCCGCCGCGAGCACTCAGCTCTCCTTCAGCCAGATCCGGTCCAGTGCGACCATGGTGGGCCAGACGGCGTTCGGCGTCTGCACGCCCTGGAGGTTCTTGCGGGCCACGGCCCCGACCTGGTTGAACAGCAGGGGGACGTAGGGCTTGTCGTTCACGACGATGTCGCCGATCTCCTGGAAGATCTCGGTCCGCTCGTCGAAGTCGACGGCGCTCCGCTCCTTCTCGAACAGCGCATCGACCTCCGGGTTCGAGTACTTCGCGACGTTCGCCGCGCTGCCGGTCGTGAGGAAGCCGCCGAGCTCCGCCGGGTTGGCATCGAGCGACGCCGTTCGTGAGCACGCGAGGTCCCAGCCGCTGCCGCCGCCGAGGACCTGCGACGCGTACTCGCCGACGTCGAGGAAGGTGAGGGTGGCATCGAAGCCCACCTCGCGGATCTGGTTGACCGCGACGGGCAGCAGCGCCTCCGCTTCGGGGATCTTGGCGCACACGATGTTCAGCTTCAGCGCGTCGGGGCCGAGGCGGGTCTTGATCGACTCGACCAGCTCCTTGGCCTTGGCCACGTCCCGCTTGGGGAACGAGCTCTTCATGGGGAACGCGAAGTCGTCGCTGAAGAAGCTGTAGGCCGGAACGCTCGAGGCCTGGGCGTAGGACTGGGCGAGGGCGTCGCGATCGACGGCGAGGGCCAGGGCGTCACGCACCTCCTGGTCAGCGGTGGGCCCGGTGCGCGTGTTGGCGACGACCACCGTGGTCCCACCCCGTGCTGAGGGCAGGACGGTGAACTCGGCGTCGTCCTTGACGGCGTTGAGGGTCGGGCCGTCGGTGACCTCCATGGCCTGGATCTCACCCTTGCGGATGGCTGCGAGCCGAACCGAGGGATCTGCGATCGGAGCCAGGCGGACCTTGTCGACGTAGGGGAGCGCTCGGCCGTTGTCGTCCTTGCGCCAGTACTGCTCGTTGCGCTCGAACTGCAGGGAGTCGCGGTCGACGAGGCGGAACGGCCCGGTGCCGACCGGCGTCTTGTTGCGGTCGACGCCGGCTTCGAGCGTGGACGGCGCAGCGATCGGGTCCGACATGCGGGTCTCGGCGAAGCGGGCGCGGGGCGAGTCGAGCGTGAACTGGACGGTCATGGGGTCGACCGCCTCGACGGTGATGCCCTCGTACGCCGACGCGCAGGGGCACGAGGCCGGGTCCGCACGGAAGCGGAAGCTGTCCACGACGGCCGCGGCGTCGAGCGGGGTGCCGTCGGTGAAGGTGACGCCGTCGCGCAGCTTGGCCGTCCACACGGTGAAGTCGTCGTTGTGCTCGACCGACTCCGCGAGCGAGTTCTGGGCCACTCCGTCGGGACCGAGCGTCGTCAGGCCCTCGTAGATCATGGAGGTGGCGTAGGCCGTCGCCGAGTCTGCGGGGCCGCCGTTGCCGCCGACGAAGTCGATGCTCGCGGGGCTGGCCTCGACGCCGACGACCACGTCGCCGCCGGGGACGACGTCCTTGGTGTCGGTGTTGGCCGGTGCCGTGGTCTCCGACACCGCCTCCTGGTCGGTCGCCGCTTCGTTGCCACCGCATCCCGCCAGCACGGCCAGCGCGACCAGCGCGACCAGCGCGACCAGCGCCGTCACACGTGCCCGATGATTTCTGAACATCGTTCACCTCCGGTTGGTCGGTTGGGCATAGTAGTGGCACGGTCCGTCGCGCGACAGTGGCGGACGCCGTGCGGCGGGTGGGAGGTTCAGGGCCCGACGCACTCAGACGGAGGGACTCGCGGTGAGCACCGGCGAAGGACAGGACAGCAGCGCAGGTCACGGCGACCGGCCTCGCGGCGATCTCGATCGCGGCGACTTCGGCGAGGACTTCACCTGGGGGGTCGCGTCGGCGGCGTTCCAGGTCGAAGGCGCTCCCGACGTCGACGGCAAGGCGCCGTCGGTGTGGGACGACCTGGTCCGACGAGGTCGCATCCCGGGCCCGGGGGCGGATCGGGGCATCGGCTTCTACGACCGCTACCGCGAGGACCAGGAGCTCATCGCCTCGCTGGGCTTCGGGGCCAACCGGATCTCGCTGTCGTGGCCCCGCCTCATGGGTGACGGCACCGGGCCGTGGAACCCCGCGGGAGCGGACTTCTACGACCGAGTGATCGACCACATGCTGGAGATCGGACTCGAGCCGTGGGTGACGGTCCACCACTGGGACATGCCCCTCGGGCTCTGGCGACAGGGCGGGTGGTGCCGGCGGGAGATCATCGAGGAGTTCGCCGACTTCGCGGAGCGGTGCGCGAACCACTTCGGCGACCGGGTGAAGCGCTGGATGGTCTTCAACGAGCCGACCAGCATCGTCAGCCACATCCTCATCGGCCAGCTCCAGGGCCGTCCCGGGTTCCACTACGACGCGATGCTGCGCAGCACCCATCACATCAACCTCGCCGGCGCCGAGGCGGGCCGCCGGATGCGCGCCGCGCTGCCCGCCGACGCAGAGGTCGGCACCACCCACGTGCTGAGCGTCGTGCACCCCTACGAACCCACCGACGAGCGCACCGCGCGACGCAAGCGGGCCATCGAGGCGCTCTCGTGCGACATCCACGTGGATCCCGCCGGTGGGCGTGGGTACCCGTTCGACGCCACCAAGCTGCTGCTTCCCTTGCGCCGGCACATCCGCGACGGCGACCTCGAAGCGGCGACGTTCCGCTACGACTTCATGGGCCTCCAGTGCTACGGGCCGCTCACCGGGCTGCGTCCGGCGCCCGTGATCGGCCCGATCGGCACCCGCTACATCCGCACCGCCGAGGCGCGGATGTTCAACTCCATCGGCATCCCCCAGGACCCCGACTCGATGCTGTGGGCGCTGCGGAAGTACGCCGACCATCCCGCTGCGAACCGCCTGGTGGTGACCGAGGGCGGCTTCGGCGGCAACGACCGGCTCGAACCCGATGGCTCCGGGGTGCGCGACGACCTGCGGGTCTGGATCCACCGACGCAACCTCCAGGCGATCCTGGCGGCGCGGAGCGAAGGGATCGACGTCGACGGCTACTTCGCCTGGTCCTACGCCGACAACGTGGAGTGGTTCTTCGGTCGAGGGCCCCGGTTCGGGCTCGTGTACGTCGACTACGACGACGACGACCGGCGGATCCCGAAGGACTCCGCCCGCTGGTTCCAGCGGCTGCTCACCGGTGGTGAGGACGACGGCTCCCCGCACGTCGGTCGCTCGGGCGGATCGATCACCCCGCTGGGGTGATCGATCGAGCCGCGGGGCGTGGTGGAGTCGCCCGTGCGGTTCCACGACTAGCGTTCGGATCGCACGCCCGGCCGACGGCGGTCGGGTCCCACGCCCGGGTCAGCGCAGGCTGCGACCCGGCACCCAGAGGAGACACACCCATGAGCGACGCAGAGTTCCCCGGTCCGGTCGACTACGTGTTGCTCGAGTTCCCCGGTGACGTCCCCCTCGACGACGTCGCCGCCGAGCTGATGGCGCTCGTCGAGCTCGGCATCGTGTCGGTCTGGGACCTCGTCGCGGTCCGCAAGGAGTCCGACGGCAGCTTCAGCGGGATCGCGCTCGACGAGCTGCACGGCTCCTTCACGGCGTTCGACGGTGCCCGCAGCGGCATGCTCGACGACGCGGACGTCGCCGAGGCCGCAGAGGCGATGGAACCGGGTACCGTCGCGGCGCTGATCGTCTACGAGAACAGCTGGGCCTCGCGCTTCGTGACCGCCGCGTACCGTGCCGGTGGCGACGTGATCGCCACGGGACGGATCCCGGCCGCCGACATCATCGAGACCCTCGAGGAGCTCGAAGCCGAGTCGGCCTGATCCGACCCCACCCGAATCGACGATGCTGATCGACGCATCGCCCGAACCATCGAACGACAGAACGACCGAACGACAGGAGCATCAGATGCCAGGACTGTTGAGGGGCGTCGCCCGCACCGCAGCCATCGCCGGAACCGCCACTGCGGTCAGCGGTCGGGTCCAGCGGCGCCAGGCCGAGAAGTTCGCCGATCGCGACGCCAACATCTACGCCCAGCGCGAGCAGGCCTACCAGCAGCAGACCGCGCCGCAGCCGCAGTACGCGGCACCGGCGCCCGCTGCGTCGACCGACGACACGATCACCCAGCTCCAGAAGCTCGGCGAGCTGAAGGCGCAGGGCATCCTGACCGACGCCGAGTTCGAGGCCCAGAAGGCCAAGATCCTGGCCGGCTGAGCAGGCCCGCCGGCATCAGACCGGCGCCTGCAGCTCCAGTCGGGGCTCCCGAACCGGCGGCTGGCGGTCCCACAGGTCCGCGAGGAGGTCGTCGCGCAGCGACCTCACGGCGGGGTCGTCCCACCGGTTGATCCGCTGCAGCGGGTCGTCGACCAGGTCGTACAGCTCGCCCTCGGTCCCGTCGTGCACCGTTCCCGGCAGGTACGCGGTGCACACCCACCCGGGGCGCGTGATCGTACGCAGGTGCACCGCCACCCCCGACAGCTCGCTGTCCCACGATGTGAGCTGCGCCTCGATGTCACGGGCCTCGGCATCGTCGTCGTCGCTCGGCAGCACGTCGCCCTGCATCCACTCCTGCACCCCGAGTCCGGCGATGGTGGCGAACGTGGGGGCCAGGTCGACCAGTCCGACCGGGGCGGTCACCGCCGCCGGGGTGACGGCAGCGGAGGGGGCCGGCCGCCAGATCAGCGGCAGCCGCATGAGCCCGTCGACGTGGTACGGACCTTTGAAGAGCAGTCCGAAGTCGCCCTGCAGCTCGCCGTGGTCGGTGCTGAACACCACGTCCAGGTCGTCGCCCCAACCGCGGGCGTCGATCGCCGCGAGCACCCGGCCGATCGCCTCGTCGATCAGCTCGACCTCGACCGCGTTCACTGCGTTGACCTCTCGGACCTGGTCCGCGGTCAGCGTGGCGGGAACCCAGCTGGCCGGGGCCTCGTAGTTGGAGACGAGCTCGCCGTCGTACCAGAGCCGCCAGTGGCGTGGCTTGGCATCGAGCAGCGCTAGGCGCTCGTCCTCGGTCACCGGGTAGCCGGCGGGCAGGTCGACGTCTCGCCAGTCGACGCGGTGCAGCTCGGACTCGGGTGGGTCCCACGGGTGGTGCGGGTCCGGGAAGCTCATCCAGCAGAAGAAGTCGTCTTCCGCGTCCAGGCCGTCGAGCCAGGAGATCGTGCGGTCGGCGACCCAGTCGGTGTGGTACCAGTCTCGGGCGATCGGGTTGTGCTTGACCTGCGGAGCGCCGGTGTCGCCGAAGCCTGCCGAGCTCACCTCCAGGTCCGCGTCGAGCACGGCGTAGTAGCCGCCCGATGCGCCCGGGTGCTCGGCGTTCAACCAGTTGGCGTAGTGCAGCCAGCCGGCGGCGCCGTGGGTGGCGAACTCCAGGTGGTCGAAGCCCCGGTGCGGCCCGGTGCCGCCGCCGAACTGGCGTTCCTCGATCGTCTCGGTTCCGAGTCCGGCGAGCCGGTTCTCGTTGAACCGCAGGAACGGGTCGAGGAACGGCTCGAAGTGCGCCTTGCCGATGAGCGCGGTGCGGTAGCCGTGGTCGTGCAGGAGCGCGGCGACCGACGGCGCGTCGACGGGGAGCGGCACGCCGTTCATCCACACGCCGTGGGTCGCCTGGTGCTGGCCGGTCAGCATCGTCGACCGCGACGGCATGCAGACCACGGACTGGGGGACGGCGCGCTCGTAGCGGATGCCGGTGGCGGCCAGTGAGTCGACCACCGGAGTCCGTGACAGGGTCCCGCCGTTGCAGCCGAGCGTGTCGTAGCGCTGCTGGTCGGTGGTGATGAAGAGGATCTTGCGACCCATCGGGTGCCTCCGGTCGGTCAGGTTGGGCTCGGCAGGGCGGATCGCTCGCCGTCGTCGAACTGGCGACGCAGCTCCACCAGCGCGTTGCCGCACGCCGCTCCGACGACCAGCGCCATCACGTCGGGCACGGCGTCGGTCCCGTACACGGACAGGCACGTGCCGTCGTGCAGGTCGATGACGTCGAGCGTCGCCAGGTGCTCGCGGATGACGCCGCCCTCGATGCGGTACTGGAGCCGCCGTTGCACGGGGTCGTTGGTGATGATGCGCTCCTGAAGGGCGAGCCCCGAGCCGAGCGTGACGGTCCGCACGTCGCCCTCCTGGGTGCAGGCGGTGATGCCCGGAAACCACCCGTCGAGGGCGGCCGTGTCGGTCACCGCGTCCCACACGGCGCTGGCCGGATGGTCGAAGCGGACCTCTCGTCGGATGGTCGCCATCAGCGGTCGATCATGCCAGGCGTCGACGGTGCTGTCGCTGGATCGTCGGGCGATCACTGCTCGTCGGGGCCACGCAGGTCCCTCACCGAGGCGGCCCGCGTCGCGCATGATGGTGCCGGCGGAGCCGCTCTGAGGCCGCCGCGACGCGGAGGAGCGAGCAGTGGGTGAGGGGTTGTCGGCGAGCGAGGTCGGCAAGGAGATCGCGGAGCACCGGAAGCACCACGGGTCCGGAGGAGGCGAGTCGCCCGAGCACCGCGCCATGAGCATCGCCGAGGCCGTGCTGCTGGCCGTCGTCGCCCTGCTCGCCGCATGGTCCGGCTACGCGGCGGCCAAGTGGAGCACCGAGTCACGACTGGAGCTGGCTCACGCCTCCGCGCTGAGGATCGAATCGAGTCAGGCGGACCTGGACGCGCTCGAGGCCCGCAACTTCGACAGCTCCGCGTTCAACGCCTGGTTCGACGCGTGGCTCGACGACGACCAGCGGGCCATGGCGCTCGCCGAACGACGGTTCCGGCCCGAGTTCCGCGTCGCGTTCGACGCCTGGATGGCCACGGACCCGATGAACAACCCCGACGCCCCGCATGGCCCGACGTACATGAACGAGTACGCGCAAGCCGACCTCGAGCACAGTCGCGACCTGGCCGACCAGGCGGGCGAGGCCTTCCGGCAAGGGTCCGCCACCGGCGGCACGGCGGACGACTACGTGCGGGTGACCGTGCTGCTGGCCTCGGTGCTGTTCCTCGTCGGTATCAGCGGCCAGTTCCGACTGCGGGGCGCGCGCATCGGTCTGATCAGCGTCGGCTTCGTCATCCTGGCGTACTGCGTCGTCATCCTCTCCACGCTGCCCAAGCCGCCGTTCTGAACCGGGGTCGCGCCGCGGTGCCAGGCGGTAGCGTCCGGACCACATCGGAGCCGAGGGGTTGACGTGAGACGCGATCAGAGCGGGGCAGCGCGCCGGTGGGCGTTGGTCGTCGTCGGGGTCGTCCTCGTCGCTGCGGTGGGAGTGCTGCTCTGGATGACGCTCCGCGACAACGCACGTCCGGTGGCGATCGACGACGCCCGGGATCGGCTCGGTTCCACCACCGGATCGACCGATGACGGCGTCGAGGATCCCGGATCGTCGGTCGGGTCGGTACGGCCGACGCCGGGCGTCTACCGCTTCACGGGTGAGGGGACCGAGGGGCTGTCGACACCCCCGCTGTCGCAGAGCCAGGGTCCCGAGATGCCCGCGACCGTCACCCTCGACGGGGAGGACTGCTGGGTGTTCCGGCTGGACTACAGCACCAACCACTGGCAGCAGTGGCGCTACTGCTGGGACGGCGACGACCTGGTCGAGGCGGGTGGCGACTCGTGGCAGCGCTGGATGGTCGGACCGACCGCGTTCACCAACACCGGGGTGTTCGAGTGCGCCGCCGGGACCGTCGTGATCCCTGCCCAACGCCGTGCGGGTCAGACGTGGAGCGGCACCTGCACCGGTCGCAACGACGGGACGGATGGTGAGATGACCTCGAGCGGCCCCTATCGGTTCGTCGGCGAGACGACGCTGCCGGTCGCAGGGGCCGACGTCGATGCGTTGCACTTCGTGCGGGAGCGGACGATGAGCGGCGCGCAGACCGGGACGGAGCGCTCCGAGGTCTGGTTCGACGCGACGACGGGGCTGCCGCTGCGCAACGAGCGGACGCTCGAGGCGCAGACCGAGACGGTCATCGGCGCGTCGACCTACACCGAGGAGGGTTGGTTCCAGCTCGCCGAACCCGGTCCGGTCTGAGCCGGCTCTGAGGCGTCCTCGGAGAGGTCGTCGACCGGAAGCGAACCGACCGCTCGCTCGTGCTCCAGACCGCGGTCGACGACGCAGCGAACCCGACTGCCGCTCACGGCAAGCACCGTCGTCGATGACGGTGCTGTCGCTTCCAGGTCACCGTGGACGAGGTGCTCGAGTTCCGCCAGCACGCGGTGGTCGTGATGCCGTGCTCGACCACCCAACGGGGCTGGTTGAGCGAGGTCGACCTGGACGAGGTGGACGACGCCGGAATCGGTGTCGCCCAGGCGCACCTCCCGACGACCATCAGCGTCGATCGAATCGTGGAGTCGACGGGTTCCAACGTCGGCCCGCTCGCGCTGCGTCAGATCCGCGAGCTCGTCGCCGATCTGCTCGGACTCTGACGGGGCTGAGCGGTTCTCGTTCGCCAGGACCGACTCACGCACTCGCGCTGGTGCCGAACTGCACGAGCTCTGGGTCGAAGGCGCCGCGGGCGTAGGTGAACTCGCCGTCGGGGAGGTGCCAGACGGCGGCCCCCGACGCCGGGATCGGGCGTCCATCCCGTCGTGTCGTCCATCGTTCGATCGGAGTGCTCCACGTCGTCCGCACGGGTGGATCGACTCCGGCGAACCAGCGGTCGTCGGTGCGGAAGTCCAGGAGGCGACCGTCGTCGTCGACGAGCATCCGCGCCCGGACGGTGTTGTCGCCGTCGGTGAACGTGAGGTCGAACGAGTCGTCGTCGACGGGCGTCCAAACGCAGCGGGGCGTCAGCAGCATGGACGGAGCGAGCATGGCGGCGTCGTTCACGTAGGTGACGAGCTCGCCCAGGTCGAACTCCGGTCCGGAGCCGTCGGCGACCGTCACCAGACCGAGCACCTTGCCGTGCATCCGCCCCCGTCGATCAAGGTAGGAGTCGGTGCCGAACATCGGGATCACGCCGGCGACGTCGACGCGCATGTGGATCAGGCGGGTGACCGGATCGGTGGCGTTGAACTGCCAGGAGCGGTAGGGCATCCAGCGCTCACCCGGTCGCATGCGGAACTGGCCGACGAAGCGGGCCGTGAACGCACGGTCCGGTGGCCGGCCGAGAACGCCGGCCCACCGGAGGTACCGCTGGGCCGGCTCGGGAAGCGGTTCGAGGTCGGCGTCGGTGACGAGCTCCGGCGAGCGAGGTGGATCGTCGAGCTCCATCGACCGCACGTCCGCGGCGAGGCGTTGGCGCGTTCGGCGGTCCCACCGTGAGATTCCGTCCGAGGTGGCCGCAGCCAGCTCATCGGGAGCGTTCGACGGGCCGTCGGCGTCGCCTCCTCGATAGCGTCCCTCGGCTCGCCGGCGGATGCCCAGGAGCATCTTGCGGGTCATCAGCCAGGTGATCGGATCCATGACGGTGTCGAGCACCAGGTCGGCGGCTCCTCGGGCGCCGGGGTGACGGCGGCTTCGGCTTCGAGAGATGAGTCGGCTGCCACCGCCGTCGAGGGGTCGGATGTGGAACGACCACACCGCGTCCCACGGGTGTTCCGGAGGTGCCTGGCGCAGCACGAGCGTGTGGGGCGGGTCGAGCCGCTCGATGGGCATCGAGTAGCCGTCGGCCATGCCGAGCTGTCCAGGGGCGACGAGCACGACGCGATCACCGACGTTCGGGTGCTGCCACTCGTCGCGCAGCCGATCGGTGGAGTGGATGTCGAGACCGATCAGGTTCTCGAGCCAGTCGTAGCTGTACATGCCGCCGCGGTCCTGACCGATCTGGACCAGCCACGCCCAGACCTCCTCGGGCTCGGCGGCGATGGTCACCGCACGCGTCGCGACGATCGCCGGGTCGGCGACCAGTTTGTCACCGGGGAGCGCGTCGGCGTGCTCCTCGGGCGTCGCACCCCAACGGTGGGTGACGCGCCGACCGAGGAGGAGCCCACCCGTCGCCGCAGCGCCGGCGATCGCTGCTCGCGTGACGCTCGCCATGTCGACAGCATCGTGGCCCAGGATCACGAGCGGTAGGGCCGAACGGCCGTGGTCATCGCCAGGCACGAGCTTCATCTCCTCGCCGTCTCGTGCCCGGCTGTTGAGCAGCTGCTCGGTGCACACCAGTACGTCAGGTAGCTGGCCCTGCTGATCGCGACGTTGAGCCGGTTGCGGGAGAACAAGAAGTCGGCCCTACGCGGAGCGTCGGACTGGGTCTTCCCGGCCCCGACCAGAACCTCAGCCGAGCGGGAGCTCACCGGCCGGTCCAGGTCCGATTGCTCCGACCGAGCGATCCAGCAGCTGCCTTTCTCGTTCCGACGAGTCCTCGGCCCACTTGGCTCCGCCGGCGCTCAGACCCCCGGCGATGGCCGCTGCCGTGGCGGTGAGCAGGAGCAGGCGGTCACCCGCGCCTGCTGCAGCGAAACCTGGAGGACGCCGGCGGTGGCGATGATCTCGTCGTCCCAGCAGCGATCAGCACCCGCACCTGTTCGAGTCCCTCGACGGCCAGTGTCACCGACCGGTGATCCTCGGCGAGCGCGTCCATCAAAGGTGGCAGCTCGTAGAAGAGGAAGTCTCCCGTCGAGGGCGTTCCGCTGTCGGTTCGCTCGGCTGGAAGCAGCTCGTCGAGTCGATCGAAGAACGACGGAGCGACCCGGACCTGACGGCGGGCGCTCACCCCGCAGTGCGGTGGTCGGCCTGGCTGGTGAGGGCGGCCGCAGTGTCCTCGATACGTGCTCGAACGTCAGGGGACACCTGGTCCCAGTCGGTGACGATGCTGGCCCGGACGGATGCCGCCCGCTGATCGGGGGTCATCCGGTCGAGGTCGTCGGCGGTGATCACCTCACGGTCAGCCATGAAGTCGAGGCTGCTGCGCTGTGAACTCTCGGGCGGCCGGCCTTCTCGGCGAGAACCAGCGGGGATGCAAGGATGGTGGGTCTCCGCAGCGCCATCCGACCCCCGCTCCTCGCGGCCCGAGCCTTGGTGGGGACGCCCGGCGGGCGAGCGGCGTTATGTCGCCACAGCAGACAAGAGGGCACGGGCCATGCCGAGGTCGGGGTCCCGCCGGATGGCACGCGGCGCACCACGTGGAAGCTGACTTCTGGTGCCGCGCCTGGCCTCGATCCCCCGCTTGTCCCGAGCGTTCACCATTCCGATGGTGCTTCGCGATCCGACTGGCCGTGGACCGGGGCGCTGCCGTGACGGGGCAACCGGCCAGCCGCTCGTCATGTAGACACGTTCCTCGATATTGTGTCCACATGGATGTCGGCGTGCGTGAGCTCAAGCAGAACCTCTCCCGGTACCTCGATCGGGTTGCCGCGGGAGAGATCGTGCAGGTGACCGACAGGGGCCGTCCCAAGGCGCTGCTCGTGCCGGTGCCCGATGTCGCTCAGCTCGACCGCGGGATCGAGGAGGGTTGGATTCGGCCCCCCAGACGCGCCGGCTTGACCGGGGGCGCTCGGTCGACGAGCTCGCGGTCGGTCGCGGACCTGCTCGCCGAGGACCGCGGCGAATGACCACCTACGTCGACTCGAGCGCCCTGCTCAAGCACTACCTCGACGAGGTCGACTCGGAGGTCGCCGGCGAGTACCTGTCGGCGGACCCGGTCCTCGTCACGAGCTGGATCACCGAGGTCGAGGTCCGTCGGAACCTGTCGCGCGCCCTGTCGGGCAAGGAGCTCGCCGCGATGCGGACGCGGGCGTTCGCGGACCTCGACGCGTTCGCGATGGTGAGCTGCGACGAGCACGTGTCGCACGCCGCGGCGGAGATCGGCGAGACCCTGGGGGTCCGTTCGCTCGACGCGATCCACCTGGCCTCCGCTCAACGGCTCAGGAGCGAGGGCCTCGTGTTCCTCACCTTCGACCTCCGCCAGGGCCAGGCGGCGCGATCGCTGGGGTTCACCGTCCGAGGTTGCTGAGCTGCACCGGGGATGGGCGTTTTCGACCGGTGCTCGTTACCGCAAAGGTGCTCGAAGGAGCGACAGGGACCGTTCGATGAGGTGGCGATCGTTGCCGCCGACCTGCGCGTTCGTCGACGGAGCGAAGCTGGCCATGCCCTCCGCTTTGCCCCGAAGCTGGAAGCGGAGCGGAAGCGGTCGCGTGGACAGCGCCGAAACGGTAGCGTAGACCGCGCCGAAACGGTAGCGTCAGGAGTGCCGAAATGGTAGCGTCGCAGCATCACCGGGGGACCGTGGACTTCATGGGCCCGTACCAGCGAAGGATCATCGACGACGAGTTGGACGAGCTGTTCCCGCAGCTGCCCGCTGTTCTGCTCGATGGGCCGAAGGGGGTCGGGAAGACCTCCACAGCCGAACAGCGCTGCGTGAGGGTGCGCCGGCTCGACGTCGAGGCAGAGCGGCAGGTGGTTGCTGCGAACCCTGCGGTCATCTCCGGTGACGACCGACCGCTGCTGCTCGACGAGTGGCAGCGCGTCCACGCCACGTGGGACGCCGTGCGCAGGCTTGTTGACGAGGACCCCAGCGGAGGGCAGTTCATCCTCACCGGGTCGGCCCCGACGAAGGAATCGCACTCCGGGGCAGGACGCATCACCTCCATGCGCATGCGGCCCCTCACCCTCCCCGAGCGCGGCGTCTGCGAGCCATCGGTCTCACTTGCGGCACTGCTGGGTGGAGACGTCGACGTCGGTGGGCGAACGGACGTCGCGTTGGCCGACTACGTCGCAGAGATGGTGGCCGGCGGGTTCCCTGGCCTGCGACACCTGGAAGGACGGGCCCTGACCCGACAGCTCGACAGCTACCTCGAGCGGATCGCGAGCCACGACCTGCCCGAGGCCGGGTTCGCGCTCCGGCGGCCGGCGACCGTCATGGCGTGGCTTCACGCCTACGCGGCGGCGACGGGAACGACCGCGTCCTGGGAGAAGATCCGCACCCACGCGCAGGTGTCGGCCGACGCGCATCCGGCGAAGACCACGACACAGCCGTACATCGAGCTGCTCACCGCGCTTCGCATCCTCGACCCGGTTCCTGCGTGGATCCCCTCCAACAACCACCTCGGCGTCTTGACGCAGGCACCCTGCCACCACCTCGCGGACCCGGCCCTGGCTGCCCGGCTCGTGAAACGGAGCGCTACTCGGCTACTGCGCGGGGAGGGCCCGAGTCCGGTGCAGCCACGCGACGGCGGCTTCCTCGGCGGCCTCTTCGAAAGCCTCGCCACGCTCTCGGTCAGGGTCTTCGCGCAGGCGTCCGACGCGCGGGTGCACCACCTCCGCACCGAGAAGGGCCGCCGTGAGGTCGACCTGATCGTCGAGACGGATGACGGGGTGATCGGGATCGAGGTGAAGCTGGCAGCGGCCGTTGACGATGCCGACGTGCGACACCTCATCTGGCTGCGCGACAAGCTTGGCGACGAGTGCATCGACACGGTGGTGCTCCACACCGGTCCTGAGGCCTACCGGCGAACCGACAACGTCGCAGTCGTGCCGTTGGCGTTGCTCGGCCCCTGACCTGTTCGGGGGACGCTTCCCGGGTGCAACGTCACCGCGACCTCGACGAACGTCACCCGCGAACCGGTGACATCGGGGGCGCGAGATTCCGCGAACACCGGATGCAGCCCGAGGCACCGTGTCCCTTGCCGTGACAGGCTGCTCGCATGCAGGTCCACCTCGTCGACGGCACCTACGAGCTGTTCCGCTACTTCTACTCACCGGGTGGCGGCCACTCGAACGACGCGGGGGAGCAGGTCGGGGCCGTCCGGGGGGTGCTGCGCTCGATGGTTGCCATGCTCAGCGACGGCGCCACCCACCTCGGCGTCGCCACCGACCACGTGATCGAGAGCTTCCGCAACGACCTGTGGCCCACCTACAAGGACGGCTCGGGCATCGACGCCGACCTGCTTTGCCAGTTCCCCTGGCTGGAGGAGGCGATCGCCGCGCTCGGCGTGACCGTGTGGCCGATGGTGGAGGTGGAGGCCGACGACGCACTCGGGGCGTCCGCCGCGGTGGCCGCCGCGGACGATCGCGTCGAGCAGGTCGTGATCTGCACACCCGACAAGGACCTGGCCCAGTGCGTCGGCGGCAAGGTCGTTCAGTACGACCGTCGTGCCCAGCAGTTCCGCGACGCGGACGCGGTGCTGGAGAAGTACGGCGTGGAGCCGGGGTCGATCCCCGACTGGTTGGCCCTCGTCGGCGACAGCGCGGACGGATTCCCCGGCTTGGCGGGCTGGGGCGCCAAGACCGCCGCCGCGGTGCTGCGCCGCTACGGCCACATCGAGCAGATCCCCCACGCACCGGGCCAGTGGGACGTGTCGGGGGTGCGGGGCGCGGCCAAGTTGGCGGCCACGCTGCACGACCAGTTCGACGAGGCGTTGCTGTTCAAGACGCTGGCGACGCTCGTGACCGACCTCGACGTCGGCGCCGTCGACGAGTGGCGATGGGACGGCCCGACTCCGGAGCTGGCCGCTTGGGCCGACCGGTTGGACGCGCCGGACCTGGTCCGCAACGCGGAGAGGCTCGCGGCCGAGCGAGCTTGATGACGATCAGCGCCACTGGCAGATGCGTTCGGCAGAAGCGCTTTGGCAGACCGCGTGGTCGTGGTTCGACCAGAGGGTCTGCAGAAGCGACCGAGGCTGCGGCCCGACGGCGAGCGATCAGTCCGGTGCGTCGAAGATCTCGGTGTACTCGACCGGCGGCGGGTGCTCGAGTTGGTCGTAGTCGCACTGCGCCGGGTCCTTGTCCGGCCGCCACCGCACGAAGCGCGCCGGGTGGCGGAAGCGACCCGAGGTGAGGTTCTCGTAGGTCACCTCGACGACCAGCTCGCAGCGCAGCGGCACCCACTCGGCGGTCTTGCCGCCCGACCACCGGCTCGGTGCACCGGGCATCCGCTGGGTGTCGTGCGCCTCGGCGTCGGCCCACGCCTTCCACGGGTGGGCGTCGACCCCGCCGTCCTCGTACGGGGCCAGCTCGGCAGCCAGCGTCCGGCGTTGCGAGGCGGAGAAGGCAGAGGCGACACCCACGTGGTGCAGCATCGGTGGTGACGCGTCGTCGAACAGGCCGAGCAGCAGTGAGCCCACGCCGCCGTCCTTGTGCAGGCGGTACCCGGCGACGACGCAGTCCGCCGTTCGGTGGTGCTTGACCTTCAGCTGCACCCGCTTGTCGCTGACGTAGGGCCCGTCGAGCGCCTTGGCCATCACGCCGTCGAAGCCCGAGCCGTCGAAGCGCTGGAACCAGTCGTCGGCCCGAACGGGGTCCGTCGTCGCCGGGGTGAGGTGCAGCGGCGGCTCCACCTCCTCCAGCAGCTGCTCCAACGTGGCGCGCCGCTCCCGCAGCGGCAGAGTCCGCAGGTCGAGGTCGTCGAGCGCGATGAGGTCGAACAGCACCAGGTGCGCCGGCGTCGTCTCGGCCAGCATGCGGACACGGCTGTCGGCCGGGTGGATCCGCTGCTGGAGCAGGTCGAAGTCGAGCCCGTCGGGCCCGGGTACCACCAGCTCTCCGTCCATGACGCAGCGCGCCGGCAGCATGCGCATGATCGGCTCGATCAGCTCCGGGAAGTACCGCGTCAGCGGCTTCTCGTTGCGGCTTCCGAGCATGACCTCGTCATCGTCTCGGAACACGATGCATCGGAAGCCATCCCACTTGGGCTCGAACAGGTAGTCCCCGGAGGGGATCTCCTTGGTGGCCTTCGCCAGCATCGGCTTCATCGGTGGAAGGACCGGGAGCCGCACTCCTACGGTTCTACACCCTCGCCGCGTCCACGCAGAGCCGGTCGAGCAGCGTTGCCACGTCGGTGTCGACGACCAGCAGGTCCCGAACACGAGCCCGGCAGAGCCCATGCTCGACCGCGTGGTCCAGGAACGCGATGAGGTGGTCGTAGTAACCGCCGGTGTTGAGCAGCCCCACCGGCTTGGGGTGCAGTCCGAGGTAGGACCAGCACAGCACCTCGAACATCTCCTCCATCGTGCCCACGCCGCCGGGCAGCGTCAGGAACGCGTCGGCGCGCTCGAACATCGCCCGCTTGCGCTCGGCCATGTCGGCCACGACGACCATCTCGTCGATGCCGTCGTGGGCCAGCTCGGGCTTCATCAGGTGCTCGGTGATCACGCCCGTGACGGGCGAGCGGCCGGCCATCGCCCGGTCGGCCACGATGCCCATCAGCCCCACCCGGCCACCGCCGTAGACGAGGCCGATCCCGCGGCGGCCGAGCTCGTCGCCCACCCGGCCGGCCGCCTCGGCGTACCCGGGGTCGTCGCCGACGTTCGACGCGCAGTACACGCACAGGTTGCGGATCGTCCTCTGGGCCATGGCCGGCGACGGTAGCGGCGCAGGGAGCGCTCGCCGCACCGGATCGGACCGCGCCCCGTCGCCGTGCCGCGACGCCTTTGGGGCGCGACGGGCGGCACAAGTACCGTCTCCGGCCATGGAGCACCCCATCCGAGAGCGGGTCGAGGACCTCGCCCAGCGTCGCGAGCTGGCGCTGTCCCCAGGTTCGCAGCGTTCGATCGACCGCCAGCACGAGCGCGGCAAGATGCTGGCCCGCGAGCGCATCGACTACTTCCTCGACGAGGGGTCGTTCCACGAGCTCGACATGCTGGCCCGTCACCGCGCCGGCGACGCCCTGGCGGACCGCCCCTACGGCGACGGCGTGATCATCGGTTGGGGCACCGTCGACGGCCGCAAGGTCTTCGTGTTCAGCCAGGACTTCACCGTCTACGGCGGTGCTCTCGGCGAGGTCTTCGCAGAGAAGATCATGAAGCTCATGGACCTCGCCATGAAGGTCGGGGCTCCCGTGGTCGGTCTCAACGACGGCGCCGGTGCACGGATCCAGGAGGGCGTGGTCTCTCTCGCCAGCTACGGCGGCATCTTCTTCCGCAACGTGAAGGCGTCGGGGGTGACCCCGCAGATCAGCGTCATCATGGGCCCCTGCGCCGGCGGAGCGGTCTACAGCCCGGTGATGACCGACTTCGTGTTCATGGTCGACGAGACCTCGTACATGTTCATCACCGGCCCCGACGTGGTGAAGCAGGTGACCGGCGAAGAGGTGAGCCAGCAGGACCTCGGCGGTGCCCGCACCCACACGTCCACGTCGGGCGTTGCGCAGTTCATCTCGCCCGACGACAAGGCGTGCCTGGACGACGTGCGCTACCTGCTCGGCTTCCTTCCCGCCAACAACATGGAGGAGCCGCCGGTCGAGGCGACCGCGGACCCGGCGGACCGCCGCTGCGAGGAGCTCTACGACCTCATCCCCGCGTCGGCCAACCAGCCCTACGACATGCGTGACGTCGTGCGCACCGTCGTCGACGACGGCGACTTCTTCGAGTACGCCCGCGACTGGGCCGGCTCGATCATCTGCGGCTTCGCCCGTCTGGGCGGCCAGAGCGTGGGCATCGTCGGCAACCAGCCGGCCATGTTCGCCGGCGTGCTCGACATCGAGTCGTCGTCCAAGGCCGCCCGCTTCGTCCGGACCTGCGACGCGTTCAACATCCCGCTGGTCACCTTCGTCGACGTGCCCGGGTTCCTCCCCGGTGTCGACCAGGAACACAATGGCATCATCCGCCACGGCGCCAAGCTGCTCTACGCCTACTGCGAGGCCACCGTGCCCCGCGTGTCGGTCATCACCCGCAAGGCCTACGGCGGCGCCTACGTGGTGATGGACTCCAAGTCGATCGGGTCGGACCTGGCGTTCGCGTATCCGTCCGCCGAGCTGGCGGTCATGGGCGCCAACGGCGCGGTGGAGATCGTCAACCGACGCGAGCTGACCGAGGCTGCCGACCCCGTCGCCCGCCGGGCCGAGCTGATCGAGGCCTACGAGGAGACCTACCTCAACCCTTGGGAGGCGACGGACCGCGGCTACGTCGACGACGTGATCGACCCGGCCGAGACGCGCATCAAGCTGATCGCCGCGCTCGACGTGCTGCGCACCAAGCGCGAGGACCTGCCCAACCGCAAGCACGGCAACATGCCGCTGTGATCGACGGGACAGAGGGCCGACGATGACGCTGCGGATCGACCCGGAGCCGACCGACGAGGAGGCAGCGGCGATCGTCGCCGCGATCCAGATCGGCCTGCCGAGCGGCGGCGCGGCCGCTGAGCCCGATCGGGTGTCGCGCTGGCGCTGGTCGGGACGTTGGTGGTCCAAGCCCGTGCCGATCCGTCGCGGCCGCCCCGGCTGACGGCGCGGCTGACGGCTCCGCCCCCTGCGTTCTGATGAAGCTCAGTGT